>FLNV01001673.1_pt1 | contig 14171 bp, 10 predicted proteins | sample 1140351 | NCBI WGS metagenome assembly FLNV01 (sample SAMEA3878207, study PRJEB12797) | bioreactor metagenome | biome: Moose rumen | place: Sweden | collected 2011-10 | reverse complement strand
CGCTTGGTGAGGCGGGGATTGAAATCGCCCGATGGAATCTTGTCGCCCTTTGACTCCGTCGAATCTACGATTTCAGGGCTTGGATGGGCTCTCCTACCCTGCGCCGACACGGAACGACAATGCCTGCGCCCCTTGCCGTCATGGCGGACGGGGATCCGCCATCCCCTACGCCGTAAAAGGGTGCTTCACTTGTCGTCGCTTCGCGTCATCGCGAGGCCTCATTCCGTGAAGACGGAAGAAGCGATCCATTTATGGCAGATTTATGTAAGATTTGTTTCAAAAAAAATACATATATTTCATTCCCAATTACTTACCCGACAGCAAACGACTACTGTCGACTACAAACGTTTGTTCAACGGCTTGGTATTGACAAGGGTTGCATCTTTGCGACATAAACATTTTAAACCTACAATCATGGAAACACCAGAATACATTGAAGGCATCCCGACGGGGAAGAAGAATAGCCAGGAAAGACGTAGTTTGATAGAACATTATTACGAGTTGCTATGGAAAGAGTTGCAACGGAAAAACGGGACAAACGGCATTTTCAACCCGTTTTTGGGCGTTACTGTCATTATTAAAAAGGGAGAAAGCGACAAGAAAACCATCAACCGCGCTTCCGCCGACTGGAAATCGACTTACGCCGTAAAACACCTAAAACAAGTTATCACCTTCGCTTGCGGAAAAGAAGACGCTCCTGTATATGTGGAAGCCAAGACAGGAACGCAAAAGAAAAACGGTTACAAGAATATGGCCATCCTATATCATGAATTTGTCCACCCCGAGATGGAGTATTTGAACTTTATGGTAAAACTGACAATTGGTATCAAAAGCGACGGGAAACATGTACAATACTGTGTGAACAAGATAGAGACAGAAAACAAAAAGCCAATCGTATCCAGCGATTACCCTTGTTGAAGGGAACACATACGATTGGTTTTCAGCCTGCAAAATTACGACTTTTCCACAAACCTGCAAGGGGGTGGCTGACATTTCTGTTTTCGGCAGGGGTTCTCACCGCCTGCCTCACTATGGCTGTCGTCCCTTCGGGACTTGGGCTGACGCTTGGTGAGGCGGGGATTGAAATCGCCCGATGGAATCTTGTCGCCCTTTGACTCCGTCGAATCTACGATTTCAGGGCTTGGATGGGCTCTCCTACCCTGCGCCGACACGGAACGACAATGCCTGCGCCCCTTGCCGTCATGGCGGACAGGGATCCGCCTTCCCCTACACCGCAAGAGGGTGCTTCACTTGTCGGCGCTTCGCGTCATCGCGAGGCCTCATTCCGTGAAGACGGAAGAAGCGATCCATTTATGGCAGATTTATGTAAGATTTGTTTCAAAAAAAAATACATATATTTCATTCCCAAGTACTTACCCGACAGCAAACGACTACTGTCGACTACAAACGTTTAATCATCGGCTTAGTCTTGACAAATGGAATTTCTTTGCGACATAATCGTAAAAGCAAAGAAAATGGAGGAATTACAACAAGGAGCATTTGGGCCCATCTACACCCAATTCATAGGCAAGCCGAAAGAGGCGATCAAGTTTTTGAGACAGCAGCAACGAGGGGAATGTATCGCGTCTCTGCACCGCGATGACATTGGGGACATCGATATCGTTTGGGGCGAAGTGACCGACCCCGTAAAGCATAGAGGATTTGGATTGGCACACATCATCGACAAACATGAAGCGGAAATAAAGCAACTCGGTTTTGAAGTGGAAGATTTTGTGCCCATCGTAGTTCAATTTGGAGAATTGAAAGAGAAAAAATCCGACGAAAACAAAATCACGCTGGAAAGCCAAATGTTCAGAGTCATCATACAAAAGAAATGGAATGGAAAAGAAAAAACATTTCTTCTTTCAGCTTTTGACTTACGAAAAAAGCCCAGGTGAAACTGGGCTATTCGTCCGATAATCGACAGGACTGCACTCATTGCCGATTTTACCTGAAAGACACTCCCTTCCAGAACGACGCTGCAAAATTACAACTTTTCCACAAACCCGCAAGAGGTTGGCTGACATTTCTGTTTTCGGCTATTTTTGTCGGCAGGGGTTTACACCGCCTGCCTCACTATGACTGTCGTCCCTTCGGGACTTGGGCTGACGCTTGGTGAGGCGGGGATTGAAATCGCCCGATGGAATCTTGTCGCCCTTTGACACCGTCGAATCTACGATTTCAGGGCTTGGATGGGCTCTCCTACCCTGCGCCGACACTGAACGGCAAAGCCCGCCAGCATGCTCATTTATAGCTTTTCAACTCAAAGACGACTTTATACTTTCTATCGGGATTAACGGGTGAGGTTTGGCTTTTATAATACGCATAGTACTCTCTATAGCCATAGCCTTTAAGCGAGAAGGTCTTCACCATGCCAGGTTCTATTGTGACAGACTTTGTGAAGTCTTGATAGTCCAGCATGTTGCCGCTCATGTCGTAATAGATCATTCTGCCTGCAACATAGGTAACCGTACGGTCAGTGTTGTTTTTCAGTGCCACTGTAGCGTCTGATTGAACAAAGTCGTGTTGGTAGTTGGCCAAGGTGAGTGCATTGGGGTCAATGGACGCAGCAGTATCTTCTTTCGGGCGCGAGGTTTCGACAGGCGCGGGGGGTGCCTTTGCCGGCTCATGTTGTGGTGGGGCCGACTCGTGTTGTGTTGGAGCCTGTTGCGTAGGTGCTGTTGTCTTGGGCTTGGCGGCTTTCAGTTGCTCCACCTCCCTGCGCAGTTGCTTGACCTCGTTTTGAAGGGCCTCCCAATCCGATTCAGAAACCACAAATCCAGAGTTTGGAGCGGTTGGTGCTTCCGTTTCAGCTTCAGCGACTTGTTCGTTTTGCGTTTCGGGCGACTGCTCCCAATGGAGCATCCCCTTTTTCCAGAGAAACGCCATCACTGCGGCAACGCATAAGAGCACGAGCAGGATTGTTCTCGTTCCGTTTCTTCTTTCATTTGAATCTCCGTTCATGGTGGTATGACTTTTAGTAAAGTGATGGCAAAGATAATGCTTTTCTTGCGTTTAGATGTTTGTTCAGGCGTTATTCTCACCATTTTGCCGTTGATGGTTTGATGGTGTTTTTCCAGCCATTCATTCAGCTCAAAGTAGTTATCGGTGAAAACGCCCAACTCGACACCATCGATAAGGGCAAGCCACATTGGTCACGATGACCTCACCTTGGATTTTTGCTTGACCAAAGGTGTGTAATATGTGATGCACAAAGGCCAAAAAACTATTCGTAGTTATACAAGTTTGGCTGCAAGTCCTAGTTGTTGAGTTTAAAACTTCCAATGCATACATAAACGAAAGATTCTAATACAATTTACTCGACAAATATTGAAGAAGTTGGCTGAAGTATTGTTTTCGGTTATCATTGTATTTACTATAATTGATACTTGCCGAACAGAACCATTTATACAGGTCTGTGTCATCGGTCTCTTCGAGCATTCGATTATTCCCTTCTACAAATTGCTTGTAAAGGTTGCATTTGTGTAGGAAATTATATTCTGTCATATTGTGAGGATAGTATACGAAATCTTTTTCTAAGGCATCGATTTTGAGAATTTCATCTGAAGTCAGTTCTGTTAGTTGGCTGGCTTTCATATACCACCGATATAGAAATCCTTCAAATCCTTGGTTAGCTATAGGAAACCTTTTGTTGTTTATAACAAAACCTTTGAATGATTGTAAACAATCGTCGAATGACCGAGGGGCTATTATATAGCCTGCATCATATTCAATATTAGGCAGACCAACATAATCACCATAGAAGAGTAATAGTTCACCCGTTGAAATGGTTTGTCTGATGATCGCTGATATGCTTTTTTCGTTAGAATCTGGCCTTCTTTCCATAACAAGTTTGGTTAACTTGTCAATATGAATGGGATCATTAGATTCCTTCACAAAGCCATGAGCTAGTTCTCGAATACTTCCGTATGACTCTCCCCATTCCTTAAGTCCCCAATAAGATGATTTTCCGTATGTGATAATCCTTGGGTCTCGCGAGAGAAACGGGGTAATTTGAGAAGAATCTGTTAAGTTGGAGCGCAAACCCTTATTGTTACACGTCTCTTTTAGCAGTTTAAATAATTCGTCGCGGTGTAACCTCGTCCCCCAATTATATAGTATTTCATATAGTTTATCGCCGTAATCAACTTTGTTGGCTTCAAACACAATACAATCGTTTTCAATTTGAGCATCACAAACTGTTTGAAAAACCCAAATCAGTAGTCGTAGGACATTATCCATCTCACTTGTAATTAATGTAGCTTTTTTGCGCCAATAGGTTTTATTATCAATAAAGTAGGAGTTTATGGGGATTAAAACCCTTTCCGTTTTTTTTGCATTTTGTAATCTATATACCTCTTTAATAGCCGTATTGTAGTTGTATTGTTTCAATCGATTATCAACATAAAAAACTGGTATTGAAGATTTCACTGTGAGACAATCATCTATCAATTGCTTTTTATTAGAATCTATCCAATATGGATTGAATCCCATTAAAAGAGAAGCATAACAAAGTGCGTTTTCTGAAATGAAAGGTACATCCTTAACAAACCGACAAATCCATTCTTTATCCCAGTGCTTTTTGATGTACTCAATTAAAAAATCACGTTCTTTAACAAGTTGACCCGGCCTCAAATCACTCGCTAACAAGCAAGGCTTGTCTTTATCAATACCATATTGTCCCCAGTCTTCAAGTTCCAGAAAATGAATAACACCATTGTCATGATACTTAATTCTCCTATAGGCTTTCCGGAGTATTTGATGCGTTCTTTCCCGACTCAAGTCAAACTCAATAGCTATTTCATTTATCGACATTGGTAGAATAGGTTCGACGGACCATGCTTTAAGATCCGGTATTTCTTTGCTATCTGTAGAAAGGGTAAAGCTCTTGAGTCCCCATGCCATTTTCACTATCTTTTGTTCTCTTAGCGGCAAACAATTCAAAGATTTATACAAAAGAAATATCATAGGGAAACAGCCATACTCTTCTTTAAATGCCATCAAGTAGTTTATATCTGTTTTATCAAGATTTCTGAATGCTGAAGCACCATGTATAAAGGGAGCTACTGTCTGTTGTTTAATAGTTTCTTCTTCATAATAGTATTTCAGATGCATTCCCAGCCGAAGGCCTTTAGATTCTACAACGTCTTCTATCTCCCTTAAAGAATTCTTCCCAAAATTGCGAAATTTGAGGAGCTCTTCTTTTTTGAGCACGACCAACTCGCCTAAGGTCTTTACTTCAGCTGTATTTAAGCAATTAAATGCGCGAACAGACAAGCCTAGTTCTTCAATTGGAATACTTAATATGGAAACATCTACAATCTCGTCTTGTCCACCTCCTACTTCATTGCTACTGGTTGTATCATCATTCAGAACAATTTGTGGTTTTGTGCCATTGCCCACATAAAAACTCTTAATATCAAATCCAAACCGAAGCCCTTTATTGATAACCGCATCCTCTATTTCTTGAAGGGATTTTTTTCCTAAACCATGAAATTTTCGAATGTCGACTATCTCGAACGATGCTAATTCCCCTAATGTCTCTATGTGTGAACTTGTTAAAGAGTTAAGCGTCCGAGCAGAAAAATCAAGATCTTCTATTGGAATATTTACTATTGAAGAAGGATCGCTTACATAGCACAATATTAGACTCGCTAATTTTTCAAGTTCTTTTACCGTTTTTTTGCCACAATTACGGAGTTTGACGAATTGGTTGTTATTCGATGACACAAAACGAAGGAACTCAGCAAATTGATATAATTCATTATCTATCAATATGTTCTTTGCTCTTGCGGACAAAGCGTCACGAAGCCATTCGAAAAACTTTTCAACGCTATTACTGGCCACATTCTCTCTTACAGGTCTGCTATAGTTCGTGGAATCCAAATCGTCTTTTTGGTAGTCGTGTATACTATCCATCATTGTGTTCCTTTCTCCTTAATCGCTTTGTCGGGTGTAGGTCATATTCCTTTTTCAGAATATAAAGCTCGGTACCTTCGGTAACAATATCTTTCCTATAGTTTACATAACAAAGCAACAAATCCCGAACTTCGTTGTCAGAAAAACCAAAAATAGTATCGGCGTCAAATACATTTGTATGTATAACCTCTTGCACTCTATTCCACTCCAAATTTGACAACTTCTCCTTGCAATGATGCCATAAACTACGCCAATGTTCCGTGCCACGACCGTTCTTCTCGTCAAGCCATTTGAAAAAGAAACGATAAAGTATAAAAGTCTCAGGCATCTCCAGCAGTTCGAGATACTCTTCCTCAGTATGGCCGAAAGCTTCACCAAAAAACTCAATGCCTTTGCCTACTTTTCCTTTTGTACTATTCAAGATAGCTTGAATGGCTCGAATATATTTACGGTTCCAATGCTGACCGATATAATCTCTATCATGACTATTCTCGCCATGCAATGGATGATATTTCATTGGAAACGAATAGATGTTCACTTTCAACTCCTCGCACAAATCTACGTTGATTCTTAATCGGCGATACAGGTCTATGGGTTCGTCTTTGAAATTGTAGAGCAGATAGTTTGAAAAGTCCTTGATTCCTGCCGAAACACTCCATCGAATTGCTCTTTCGTATGCAGGGCGAGTCTTTATGTCGTCAAAAGCGATACGCAGTGGACGTATTGCTATTGAAGCCAACAAGCGAGCTTTTTCCTCAGTAAACAAACGTGCATCCACTCCTTGATTGAAATCCACATACCGTTGTTTTGAAACAGGATGAAAGTGCTTTTCATAATAGGGCTTTATCTCTTCGTATGCTGCTAATAGGTTTTCTTTTTTTGAGGTGATTAGTTTCTTTATATGGTATTTTTCAAGAATACAATACACCTCATAAGACTCTTCCTTGTTCGAAATGCTCTCATAAAACTCGCTCATCAGCGATTGAGACTTTCTAATATATGCTCTGTCGTTCCACCCGTCACGTAAGTTTCTAATTGCAATCTCAAGCAAATTTGGCTGTATGAATTTAGCTCCTCGCTCGAAGCCACAAGATTTGATTTCATTAATGATATCCTCAAAATGTTCCGATGCCAACACATTATTATCCATCAAAAGCAAATCCTTTTGGTCTCCATAACGATTCCGAATGCCATTAACCCTGTCTGTCAGTGAAATGTAGGGATTATATACTGGCTCCAGTGTTGGTACAGCACAGAAAGGGCAATGACGGATACATCCCCGTGACATATAGCCATAGAAGGCGTTCGACATTGGATATTTGTAATCAATCTCATCAAGAATGGAGTAGTCTAAAGGAAGTTCGTCGATTATCTGAGTGTCGCCCTTGTCGAGTTGTCCAGGTTTGTTGAGCACACCTATAGATGGCTTAATTCCTGTGGCTTCATATAGCTGTTGCGGCTGAATGGATGCCAGCACCCCTCCCACATTCAATTCTTTTTGGTTCTTAACGAGCAACTTGGCGAAATTAATTGTTTCAACCGTTATGTCCCAATAAAATGTGAAAAGAGTCGTTATACAAACTCTGTCCCATTCCGGCTCTTTTTTCCATATCCCCTTCCAATAATAGTTCTTAAAATCATCAAGCTTTCCGTTAAGTAACAAAGAAAAATCAGAATCGTCTGTTCCGATTGATTCAAAAGCTTCTCGCTTTCTAGTTTTAAGATATTCAAAGATTTTATCTTTTCTGATAGTCCAATCAATAGATTTGTCAATTAGGAGTAATTCTCTAATGCACTTATCGGTGATACGGTCAACAACAAATGTGACCAAATCACCTTTATAAAATACCACATCCCAATTACCAAGGTTTCTGTGATAGGTTGCTAGTTTCATCAAACCTATCGGAGGAAACTTGTTGGAATAGTTAGGCTCTATGAGCAGTACTTTCTTTCTAATTTTAGGCCTTCCCATCGCAACATCAGAGACTATTCACAGCTGCTTCCATAAGCAGAATGACATTTTTCTTGTTTGATGAAGAACAAACAACAAGCATTGTACTGAATACTCGCTTCAAGATGGCAATCTGTTCTGGGCTGTAGCCCTTCCCTTCAAGCGAAGATATTATCTCATCCACTTGTGATTTAGGTCGACTCGAAGTCGAGGGTGTTGGTGTATTGGGCTTTTGTGTGTCTGAACTCTTTACTCTGGGCTGAGGCATTGGATTGCTGTCAGGTTTTATCCGTATCTCTGTTTCTGGTGTATGTGAGCTTGGTGGGTTAACAACAGCCACAGGTTCCGTGGGGATGTTAACTGTAGGCTTTACAACCATATCAAGAATGTCCAGTTCTTCTTCAACTACGGGTTGCCAAGGAGCGAGATACTTTTCCACCTCGTTTTTTAGCTCATTGTTGTATTTATTGACATAGATAGCTATAACATCGTTGATTTCCTCCTTAGTATCTATAGTTGATGCCTTATTAAAATCTCCAATATGCTCTTTAAGTTTATCCGTGAGAGGACCTTTGGCATTTGCAAATTCTGGGTTATTGAGTTTCCCAATAACCTCAGCAGCTTTATTTAATGCGGTCTTTAATTTATTGGCACGATAATAAACTGCTCGCAATGTTTCTGAAAAATACTTCTTTATCTCCGCAATCAAAGCATCAGCCTCCTCACCTGCCGCCAACCCTTGTCTACCACTATCTGGGACAATGTTGTCATTAGTAATAAATATTTCTCCGTAAAAATACTTATTTCCCCTACTCTCTTTAAAACAGGAATTGAGAATATTTTTGTCAAGAGAAATATTGTGCTTACGCAGTCTAATTCCTGCACAACTATCTTTTTCATCGTTTATTTGTACAGAGAACTCCGTTACAGCATACCAGCCCCAACCAAGAGAACCGTATTTGGGATGATTGGGGAGTTCAAAGTATCTAATTTTTTCAATTGAGTCGCCAGTTCCCATAACATTCACGCCATATCCCTTCTCAATGTCTGAAAAATCATTGAGCGAAACCCTAATCCTATCAATTTGCTTGTGCCTCTTGACAAATTCTATCTGTTCGCTACTATTTATTAACGAATTGAACGGAACTGAATAGTCAATTGGAGCATATTCAGCAATGTAACTCTTTATTTCATCAACATCAAGCAGTATTTCACGAGAATAAATAACATTCTTCAGACGGACGATAAAACGATGGTCTTCCTTTAGGGCGGGTTTCTCTTGAGTTATGCAGATTTGAATCATTGCCTCTTCTGCAGATATGTCCGTTTGCTTCTTATCTATCAGTTGGCGTAAGACCCTTGTGTCGAGCGACACTATCGTTGACACTTCTTCGCCTTGATAGGTTGTCTCAAATTCGAGCACTTCGCAATAGCCACCGCCAGAGAGACGACCGACACCAAATTGGCCAGCTGTATCAACGCCATTCTTAACACTATTGGCAATATCTGTCAAAATCTTCACGGCTTTGTCCCGTTGGATGCCTGTTCCGTTATCCTCAATGCAAATGTCATTCTTTGTAATGCTGATGGACACACGTCCATCTTTAACTTGTTGAAGTATGCCAATCTTTACCGCCTCATTGATTGAGTCCAGCGCATTTTGAATATACTCTCTATAAATACAGCGAGGATTGCTGTAAAGCTGCAACATCAGCATCTTCAGTAGATCTATGCCGATGACTGGATTGTCTATGTTTTGCATATTAACCATTGGGGTATTGTTTATATACTGGACGAGGAAATCTTATATTAACGAGGGAACGTAGTGCGGGATTTGAGATAATATACTCTCCTGGGGTTAAACGGGTCATCATATTCTGATACACTTTCGGGATATATCGGTAATCAGACTTGGACACTTCGATAGCGTTAGTACGTCCGTAAGCTTGGGTGGCACAATTGCCTTTCACTCTGTCGTGGATAGCACTTCTGAATTGTTCAACTGAGAACAAGATAATACCCAAGGAACGACCACGTTCAGCAATATCAAGTAGTTGCTGAAGAATAGGCGAACTTTTAGGAACATCACTTGAAGCATATTTGTTCAACTCATCAACAAACAAAACGACCTTGTCGGGTATATTATCACGTTCAGCTCCCAATTTCATATCGTAAATCGCTCTTGCAACGCTTCCAAACACGAAACTTTGAGCATTGTCATCAAGACGGGCAATATCAATAACCATGACTTGACCATTGGTTAGGGTATTTGCTATTTCGTCCGTCAGGTCGATTTCACCGTTCTCTTCATTTAAGTTTGAAATGAAGATGTTACTTTGGATGGCCTTCTTAACACATCTTTTGAACTTTCTCCAACTGGTCACCATTATTTCATTCTTTTTGCCGCCATTTGCTTCGGTTTTGGTGCATTCATCAATTTTCTCGAGCAGCGTTGGCCAACTATCAACCGCATTGAAAGGCTCTTGTCGGTTAATAATGTAATTGACACAACTTTCGAGAGTTCCACTGGGGTCGTCTTCATTTGCCAATAGAAGGTCTATCTTCTCAATACACTTTTCATATGTGAATTTGTACTTCTTTGCCTTACCTGCCTTAATTTGAGCCTTGACATCCTCGGGATGAGCGTAGCTTTGGACATTTGCCGTAATCTTGTCTGTGCTGTATGGATAATAGTACCTGACATTTTCAAATGGTAGTGTAGAGAGACCCAAATCAGAGTATATCTTTTGGTCTTTACCAGACAGTTCTGTATTGGGTTCGTCTATGGCCATCAAATCTCGGCCTTTGACGTTGAAGAAAACGAATGCTACAGTTTCTTCATTCTCCGTTCTGAACTTTTCTTGAATTGCTTTTAAAAGGAACATCGAAAAAGATGTCTTTGCAGCAAGGCCCGAGATGCCCGACACGTTGATATGTGCCCCATCAGGACCTAACAGAAAATGAGAGTTTAATGAAACTGGCACTTTTATCGAAGCATCGCCCTGATACATTTGCAAATAGCCACACACCAATGGATTCTGAACATCTTTGTCACTCAACCCCAATGCTATCTTTATATCGTTTTCATCGCAAAGAGAGACTCGACGGTCATTCAACACAGGTGTATAGATGTTTTGCGTGTTGCATGAGACGCGAACTTTCACATAGTTCATTCCAAGTCGGTTCATGTTACCGACATTATCATCTATAGCACCAAAATCACTTGAAATATAACTTGTAAAGTGGCTGGGTGAATCTGTTACATGGTTTATCTCTTCTATTACACCATAGGTCGTTGAGTTGCATTCGTGCTCAACCTTTACGATGTCAAAAGGACTCAGAATTTGACGTTTGTCTGTCCAAAAATAGAACTCATCAATAGTTGATGGCGAGCTTTCTGTTGCTGATACTTTACCGATTATCTTAGTCATATCAAAAGAGATTAAGGATAATATTCTGATTTATGTAATTTGATTTACAAAAGCTTTCAGTCAGGAAAACTGGATACAGATGATTTGCCCAGCGACTATCATGACCATAACACGTTGGGTATGCTTCTCGAATAAGATTGGCACTTATTAAATCTACAAGTTGAGTATCAAGAACACCGCCCCTTTCTTCTAATACCATTTCGCATTTGACAACATCAGAGAAATGCGTTTCTCGGAAATCGCTTTTGCGAAGCCTCAAATACCACATGGCAAACTCCGATTGGCTTCCCGAGGCTGGATAGCGATACACTTTAGTCCGTTCATAAGGTTTCAGATTTGCAATGGTTTTTGAAAGACGATGCCCTTTGAAATCTCTTAACAGGTCTGGATTAAACAACTTTGAAACCCCTACAACATGTTTGTAGTTGGAACGAAGTTGATTCCATTCAGTAACTGAAAGGTTTGAGTAACTGGAATTATATTCAATAGAGCCGTCTTTAATAAGAAAATGCTCATTATCTAAACAATTATCTTTACACAATTGAGCAACCATCAACTGCTCCTCATCGGTCATCTCGTTCTGTATCTTAGCTGTACCGCTGTTTTTATACCCGTTCTTGTCTGCAATAATATCTTTTGAGCCATCCGTAGGATAGAGAAGAATCTTGTCAATCTTGATTCCATGTTCTTGTATAAAAACGTTTTTTCCCAACTCCTCGTTTATCTTCTCGCAATACATACGGCAGAAATTTGCCTCTTTGTCGTCATCATAATTAAAGTTACGAGGCAAAGACAGTAACACCTTGCGTGTAACGGAGTTACATCTGAAAGTATCTCTGTCCTTTCTCACACAACAGCCTACAATTATTTGACCGGCAAGGAAAGGGAAAATGCGGTTTCCGATAGCGATGTCGTCCACCTTGTAAACATGTCTAGACCCGTCAAGAAAGAATGAAAATAATGGAGTGCTAGCCAATTTCATCATCTGAGCGTTGATTAAAACCGTTTCTTTTCGGGACATGTCCGATTCAGCAATTTGGGCACTATTCAATTGAACGGCAGGCTTGTCATCGTAATCGAGAGTATCCTGGTCTTTTTGGTCAAGAATTAGTTTCTTGGTTTTATAGCAAGAATACTTCCCTTCGCCGTCTTTCTCTATAAAGTCCAATATTTTCATTTGTGTCTCTTCTCAAGACTCCATTGGAGTAACGGTCGGCCCCCTCAACCATAAAATCCATAGAAAAAAGACGTGGAGCCAGTTCTGATGCCCGTTCCACGATGTAAAGGCCTTCGCATTGCCCGATTAGTCGAAACGAGCAACGCTGAAAACCCCACGTTAGACGAATATATAGCAGATGTTATATAATCATCTTAATGGGGCGTTCTCGTTGCTTTGTTCTTGACTAATCGTTCGAAGTTGCGAAGTTCTTACATCGTCAAAACCGAAGCGTCCAGAAAACGCCTTTGCCAATAAATTCTGCTCCCAACCGCCAAAGTGGTTGAAAGCAGGTTGCAAAAATAATGATTTTCTCGACAACAAGGACAAACCGACAAAAATTTCTTCAAGCGGCTCGCCCTCCAAGCCCTGAAGGGGCGCAAGAACACATCGGGCGATTTCAATCCCCGCAGAAAAACAAAAAAAATCTCCCCACAAGCCCTACCGAGCCCGTGGGGAGCATAAGGCAGATTCACTTATTAACCAAACCAATTCTTCTGCCTTATGAAAAAGAAAGTACTGCCTTGTCGGCTCATGCGCCTGCATCTCGGGCGTAGCCAAGTCGCGGAGCAACACGCGCAAGGCACCCACTCGGGTGTCCACCTTCATGTGGTTGAAGGCTTTGCCCTCGGCGCCGAAACGTTGCTTCAACGCCACGGCACTGGCACGCACGGCCTCGTCGGGCTCGTAGCGGCACGAGTCGATGTAGCGCGATGCCGAAGCAATGCGCTCGTTGAGCAACTTGGCTTCGCGGCTGATGCCTTGCTTGGCCACCTTCACGTTAAGCGCAGCAATGAGCGCCTGGTTGGCAGTTTCCACCTCGTCGAGCAGACCGCTCATGTATTCGTCGTCGCGGTTGCTGTCGAAGTGGGCTTGGATCTCGGTCAGACCCGCATGGAACTTGTTACGAAGGATTCACGAAACATGCATTACAGATCCGTTAATTTTTTGTCAACAAAATTATCAACAGGGCTAATTCTGTAAAAATCACGATTGTCAAAGCCCTGAAAGGGCGACAACACTTCATCGGGCGATTCCAATCCCCGAAAAAACAACCAGCATCCAATCACCGATAAGCCTCCGACAGAATCTCTCCGCAGTTCTCCCTCACAAAACCCATGACTTCAAGGCAGCGTTTCTTTGGGATTCTGATGCTTTCGCCAACCGCGACCATGTCATCAACGGAGGGCTTGCCCTTGCCGTTCACCGAGGTGGCATGTTCGCCGTGATAGCCTTCGGGGAAAGGCGTCAGGTCGTAGGCCGGAGCCAAACGCCATTGCCCATTGCGGCAGATGAAACTGAAATTCTTCGCGTGGTCGTCCTTGTTGTCGACAAATACATTGAACGCCATCAGCCTGAACATAGCTTCCACCTGCTTGGGGTCTTGGGTCAGGTAACCCGTCAAATGAAGCAAGGTCTTGTAATCCAATTTGGGCAGATGGATGGACTCGTTCAGCAAGGCGCCCGCCGTGGCCACATGCAGCCGCTCGCCATCCTCGACATCGAAACGGCGCGTGGCGAAGAAATGTCCGTCAAAAAGCTTGTAGTCGGGCACTTCAATGCCACACCGACGCGCTATTTCGTTATACTTGTATTCCACTTCACCCAGATTCTTCGGGTCGTACACATGCCTGAACTTGACCAACCAATCGCC
>FLNV01000612.1_pt1 | contig 14176 bp, 15 predicted proteins | sample 1140351 | NCBI WGS metagenome assembly FLNV01 (sample SAMEA3878207, study PRJEB12797) | bioreactor metagenome | biome: Moose rumen | place: Sweden | collected 2011-10 | reverse complement strand
CTTAGCGATTCCTTTCATTTGTGACAATCGGAGGCGGTCATCTGCATGACCGCCGATTTGGCATGCAACATAGAGCCTTATCTTCGGATTCCAAGGCGGAAGCGTCTCATCTTCGCAGCATTTCTGTATGGCTGGAGTACGATTTCACAGAGGGGACACATGATTTTTCATTATCGAACAAATCAAATCTATGAAACGAGTGTTTCAACTGACGAAATTTGTGCTGGAACATTGAGTGTGAAATATACAGGCTATATGCGTAGATTCTGGCAGTTCCTGCAATCTGGTATCCAGAGCAGATATAAAGGAGAGGGAAAAAATCAGAATTGTCGACCCGCTGATATCCGAAGCAGATGGTGTTGCAGTGGATTTTTTTGTTTGTAGCTGGCGCGGGTATTTTAAAGGTTCCAATTTTCCGTTTTTCTTTCAAGTTGTAGATGCTGACACTTGGGTTGTTGGCATATGCCTGAAAGAAGTAGTCACCATAGGATGCGCTGCCTTGTGCTGACAGCTCAGACTCGCACTCCAGACTCATATATAATTCAGTATTGACAATCGGTCCTTCCGGTTGTTGGGGCTCTTCCGACTCTTGTGATTCTTCTGGCTGCTGGGGCACTTCCGGCAGTTGAATCTCTTCCGATTGTTGAGTCTCTTCCGATTGTTGAGTCTCTTCCGATTGTTGAGTCTCTTCCGGCTGTTGAGACTGTTCAGTTTGTTCCTGATTGTCAATTGAGTCGGAAGGGGTTGTTGGATTGTTTGTTGAATCTCCTGTTTGTTCGTCCGGTTCTCCTTGTTCCAAGTCGTTATCAGGATTGTCGATGCCGGTTGGCGGGGTTGTGTCATCCCCGGTATCTTCCCCGTCTTCCTTGCCCTCACCTTCTTCCTCTCCGGGGGCTGGTGCGGTTTTCTCTGTCGCTTGTTCGGCCGCAAGCTCATCATCGTGCTTCTTGCATGAGACGCAGATTGTCATGTAAAGCATCAGAAAAAGTATGGTATAAGCGTAGCGCATTTATTTCTGAGAATAATAGTTGATTCGAAACTATGTCAATATGCCCTCTTGTCGTGGTTATCGCCGTGAATGGTAAGTTGTTTGAGAATCAAGTTGAATCATGCAATTAAATTCCGCCGAAATCCAGCTGATAGAGGAATCTGTGGAAGCAGATCATGCATTTTCCTTTGTAGAAGAACACTCCCTCCGGTTCGTAGTGGTTGCTAGTTATTTTGTTTTCCGGAATCATACCGATTTCAGCGAGGTCAATCAAAATGTCCATTTCTTTTGTCTGGGTGTTGATGGATGCAAAAGCCAGGTTCTGTCCTTTTGATGGTACTCCGCTCACGAAGTTCATTCTGTCTTTGTAGAACATCTGAGCTTGCCAGTCGCCGAATGTAAAGTCAGGTGCGATGATGTTCTTGTATGACAGAGTCTCCAGTTGGTCCGTTAAATCAATAGTCACTTCTTTTTCTGTGATGTCAGGCAAGTTGAATTTTTGGTTGCCTCCGTTATGCCTTATCCAGAGATAATTCCCGTCGATGTCGCAAAGTCCTTCAGTCCAGCTCCCGAATCCTTTGAGCGATATGGTCTGAACGAGTTGGGCTGTGTATTGTCCGTTTGTTCTCAATATGCGGTAGGCGTAGATGTAGGCCAGCCCATTGGTTTTGTATCCGGAGCTTACATAAAGCACCGGAATTTCGTCTGCGGGGTCTGCTTTTTGGTTGCCGAAGCAGATGCTGTTGCAGTGAACACGGGAATTTGACTCTGGTTCCGTTATCGGAATGGTTGCGAGGTGCTTCTTGGCGGCGAGGTCATAAATCAGAAACTTGCTGTTGTCACTATATGCCTGCACCATCAAGTCTCCGTAGCAGGCCGCGGCTTGGCTGTCATTTCCGCTTTGAGGCATATTCATGTATCGGTTGAAGTAGCACACGAATCCATTGCTTTCTCCGACTTTTTCGGAAAAGTCTTCATTCATATCATCTTCAGAATCTTTACTACATGAAACGGAGAAGAGCATCAATCCGAATAGTAAGAGTATATTGTGAAATTTCATGTCTTATCTAATTGAGTGAGTTTTTTAGACATTCAAGTGATTGTCTGCGCAGTTGTTCGACCTTTGGTGTTACTGTTGTGTAGTCTATGTCAGGAATGTCCGAAAGTCTGCCAATGTTGCGCACGAGTCTGTCCTCAAGCCCGAATTGTTTCAGAAGCGACTCAAACCTCGCCATGCCTCGTTCCTCATTTCCCAGCACGATAAATTGTTTTTGGAAAATGATAGAGAACACGCAGGCGTGGAAACTGTCGGTGATTACGTATTTTGCATCCTTAAATCCTCTCAGCCATTCTTCTACGGGAGGCTGTACGCGTTTTTCTTTAGGAAGCTTGCGGTTGTCCACGTCGCTGTTGGCGATGAAGGTGTCGAGATTCAGGCGTTTCGACCAAGCATCCACAAATTGTTTTTTTTCTTCTGTCCGGTCGAGCATGTACACCATAATTTTCCCTTCCACGGAGTTCCTTTGGGTATTGCTGTCCAACAGGCGGACGTAATCGTTCCCGGTAAGCAACAGGGTGGGGTCGGCAACCAGTTGTGCGTTTAGTCCAAAATGCTGATGGCAAAGGTGCTTCCCTGATTCCTCACGTACGGAAATCAAAGAAAATAATTTTGCCAGTTCCCGGCAGCGCGCAGTCTCTGTGTCGTCGTATTCCCATTCTTCTGTTCCGAAAGAAGCTGCATAGGCAAGACGTTTAGTTTTCCAAGTCTCAGCAAAGTCAAGATACGCATGCTCAACTCCCCCCAGCATTGAGTCCGCATAACGCTGTCGCCACACCTGGTCGCTGCCAACAATCAGACAGTCATAGGTTCCTTCCTTTATCTCCTCGTATTTCTTGAATCTTTGTCTGTCAATATGTTTCTTGATAAATTCTATGGTGTTTTGTTGCTTGTTCTCGATTTCCCTTGTTTTATCCCGTTCATAGAATACACTCAGCTTCTTCTTAAGGATGAATTTGTAGAATATACGCTTTCCATAAACCAACGGACGTAAATACCATACAGGTTCTGTGAAGCGCCTTCTGTCCAACAGTACGGCCTCGTGCCCCATTCGCTTCAGCACCAGCTGCAGTGCATATGCCTGAAGGATTCCGCCGTAGTTCGTGTGGAGTGGGAGAGTGAGAACACCGATTTTCATTTATTTCAATTTGATTGTTTTTAGAATCTTCTTTATGACTCTTTTTATTTTTTCTTTCCGAGACGTGAGGTTGCGGGTAATATGTCTGGATAAATTGCCTTTTTTCAGTGGAATTCCCTTCCAGAATTTGTTTCGGTTTTTGTGGGCAGTTGCAGATTCATAGATTGGCTTATTGTGGTTGCAGATAAGTTGGTAGTCAATTACTTTTTTTTCGCAGTCAATTTTTTCGAAAATCGTGATACCTTTTTCTGTGTTCAGGCATACGGCGCTTAAGCCCTTGTCATCGTCCATCTCTGGCACGATATGTCTTGCTCCCCAAAGATCCGCTATGGTGATATCGCTTCCGCTTTTCAGACTTTTTGCCGGACAGTTATAGCAACTGGGGCGTAGATAGATGTTCCATATAAAACCTCTCATGTATGGATTCTGTCTCCATATGCGATTCTCTGCAGTAATAGGATGACCGTCTTCTGCTTTTTTTGTGAGAGTCAAAGCAAAATGAAATTTATTCCATCCTTCTGGTTTTGCCCTGAATGAGAGATGCTGTATGCATATTGTCTTCCATTGGCTAATGTGCTCTCTTGAAGGTATGTTGGATATAGGTGTAGCTAAGGAATTTTCTTCATTCTGTAAGTCTGCATGTTGTTGCAACTGTTCATTGAGATACCATCTTAGAATACCTGGACTGGGTACGCCATGGCATATAAAATCGAGTGTGATTAGTTTTTCGTAATTTTTTCGTAAGAACAGCCTCAGAGCTGCAATTTGGCATGGAGTCGCGGAGAACAGCACAAATCGTCCTTCTTTAAGAAATGTCTCAGCCTGGCTGAATGCGTTTCCCATGTGGCTTTGACTGTATTTCGACTGTTGAAACAGCTTTATGTCTTTTTCTTCCTCCACATAATCATGAACAACTTCCCATCTCTCGTTGTATCTGGCACCGAAAACCACTCCGTGCAACTCCTTTATAACGTAGGAAGCCAACAAGCAGAAAATTCCTCCGGAACTGCTCTCGTCTCTTTCAGTCTTGTCCCTGTTGAATGCAGCTAAGGTTGTTATCGGCTGGCGGATATGGTCTTGATTCTCTACAGGACACACCTTATTGCAAAGTCCACAGTCAATACAAACGTCTTTATTCACTTCAGGATACAGAAATCCCTCCTTGTCTTCTTTCAATGTGATGCATGACTTGGGACAACGCTGTACGCATGCCTCGCAACCGCAGCAATTCTTTTTCTCGCTTATGGCAATCATATACTTATCTGAAGAGTTTCTTGAAATGTCCCCATGCCCTTGACGGAAGGCTGAGCAAGTATCTTCGTCTGGCTTTTTGGAATATGTTTTTGTTGAAAGAGTTTGCCACTTCCACCATTTCCAATGCCTTTGGATCCTTCTTTTGGTAAGCCGGCATATAGTTGTACACCCGATTGACTGCAATTTCATCCATCGTGGCTATGGCAGATTTGTCTTCCGTTGCATATGCCAAACCCATGTCGAGTTTAAGACAAAATCCGGGTGAGAACGCATTCGACACACCACCTTTGTTTTTTCTGTAGACGGACCAGCATTCGGATATACCATACACTTTATTTCTCATGGATGCCGCTATGAAATAGAGAAAGCCGCCAGTGCATACCTTAAGAAGTTGTTTCATTTCATCACAATCGGCCAATTCTTTTCGATACATGATTGAAGCAGCGGGCAGTTGCCATTTTTCAAATATTTGTGCTGTGGTGAAAAATCCTGTCTCGAATTCCCGCATGATGCGGTCTGGACGGTCTTGGTCCTGAAAACGCATCAGTGCATTGTGAAAAACAAGGTCACATTCGGGATGTGTCTCGAAAAAGTCTACTTGACGCTGTAGCTTGTTTCGTTCAATCCAGAAGTCGTCGCCTTCACAAAGGGCAATATATTTCGCCCTTTTATGCCATTCAATAATGTATGGCACTTTTGATTTTTTACTTTGATAGTGGTTCTCTTTGAGGAAATAAGTCGCGAAATAGCAGTTTGGGTTTGTCCTGTGACGTGCAAACCATAAGTCACCGTAGTCATGTTGTTCCATGTAAGCAACGGATTTGTCCTCCATGTTGAAATTCTGTCTCATGTAATTTCGGATGACATCTGCATTGTGGTCGGTTGAAGCGTCGTCAATAATGACTGCCACATATGGAAAGTTAGTTTGCTGCATGGAAAATCCCGTCATGGCATCTTCTATATAGTTTTCCTGGTTGTATGTCATGCAGCGGGTATGTACCATGAAATCAGAATCTTGAATATTATCTGCATTCTCCATTAGTTTATTACTTTTTAATGTTGATGAAATACTTGGCATCTTTCCATTCTGATAGCTTAAACAGCATCGCACCGCCAATGAAAACACCTGTTCCCAAAATGATTCCGATGAGCATCTGGAGCCAAAGGATGTCTACGAAGGAGTTAGCAGCAATGATGACAAGATACATGATTGCACAAAGCCCCAGTGTTGGTAAAAGGTCCTTGATTTGTTTGTGGAATCCATACCCAAACATTTTTCCTGTGTACCAGGTGTTAATAAACAAATGTAACATATTTGAAAATATTCCGGCAGCACAAAATGCCACAAGTCCGAATGGAAGGAAACAGCACATAAATACCAGTCCCACTATTTTCTTTATTATTTCCAATTTGAGCGACAAGTCCGTTCTTCCAATGACTAGCAGGATATTGAGGTTCAGTGCATGAATCGGGTACCACATCTTTGAGAAACAAATCAGCTGCAGCAGGATGATGCATGACTCCCATTTCTCTGTCACCAGCAGAATAATCAGGGGACGGGCAAGCGCGGACATAGCCACCATCATCGGGAAGCAGACAAACGCACTCAGCCGCATCATGCGACTATAGTTATAAATTAATTTTTTTGAATCATCCTGCATTTTGCTCAAAACTGGAAATGACACTTCGCGCACTACGGAATATACATAGGTCGATGGCAAATTGGAATAATGAGCGGCACGTGCGTAAGCACCAAGTTGAGCAGTACTGAAAAATTTTCCGACGATGACAGGTGTGATGTTACTATAGACAGTGTTGATGAGGCTTGATGCCATAGTTTTGTTGCCAAAATTCCATAAGTATCTGAACGACTCTTTCGACCATTTCCAACTTGGTTTCCATCTTACTTTGATGATTAATATGATTTGGGTAATGATTCCTCCAATAAGACTCGGTATGACCAGTGCCCACAGTCCCCAGCCCACTAATGCAAAGACTATGCCCATAATGCCTGTCAAGATTTTGATGGCAACCGTCACTTTGGCTATCAACTTGAAATTCAAATCGCGTTTGAGCAGAATCATCTGGGGGGTTCCAATAGGACCATATAGGAAGTTCAGTGCCGTCACCCTCATCAAGGGCTTCAGCACAGGCGTGTCGTAGAACTCGGCTATATATGGGGCAGCAAAAAATAGCAGGAGATAGCAAAAAACGCCGACACTGGCACTGTATAAATATGCAGTAGATAAGTCCTCATCTTTCAGTTCTGGTTTTCGAATCAGTGCGTCCTGGAATCCGCTGTTGATGAACAAGTGTGCTATCATCAAGAAAACAGCCGGAAGTGCAGTGATACCGTAGTCAGAAGGTGAGAGCATGCGGGCCATGAAGATGCCCACGACAAATTGGATACCTTGATCTGAGAATTTCTCGGCAAATTTCCAGTATAGGCCTTTTTTGGTTTTTTTCTTTAATGATTCAGCCATTATTTATTTCCTAAAACAATCTTTTAATATTGGTGGAATCTATTTCCCTTTGTTAAATTAACGGCAGAAATAGTTATCTTTGTTTATAAATGTGTGGTGTATTGTGTGAAAATATGCCGCCATTGCTGTCACAAGTAATGGCGGCATGTTCCGTTTATTTTTCCAGCTCGTTCAAGAAAAGTTCTGCGCACCAGAGCTGCCATTTCTGGTTACCTGTAAGCTGGTCCATCGGGATGTCGCTGCGGAATTCCGGCCGCTTCGGCCCTTCCCAGTTCTCGAAGATCTTGTCCACCGGTCTGGGCATTGGGATTTTGAACGGGATCTCCAGCTCCGGATACTTGATGGCATAGAGTCCGCGGACGAGATATTTCGGCTCTCCGTTGCGTACACGCTCCATGTCGAGGGGCTCGCTCATCACCAGCCGTGCGTAAGGGTCGAAGTAGGGTAGCCATGCAGCTCCGAACGCATTGAGGTATGATCCGCTGCTTTCCACAGCGAACACCTCGTCCATAAACTTCATGTAGTCGATGGTGTCCTTCCCCGTGCGATATTTCTCGAACAGTTCTGACTGATCCACAGGATTGGTCAGCACCAGCTTCGGGTCGAGGAAGGTGTAGCGCTTGGCGAATGCGTCGAATGTCCATTGGGGGCTGATGAGCTTGTCCATGCCTCCGAAGATGAGGTCGGCGCTTTCGCCCACAATCATCAGCTGCACGCCGTCCTGCTTTGCCAGCATCGCGGCCTTGTAGATCTGCGGCTCGATGGAATGTACTGGTGCGAACTTATGACGCATCACCACGGGAGTGAACTGCTTGTAGTCGTCGAAGGTGATGTCGATGAGATGGTGTTGCAGTCCCCATTTCTTGCAGTATTTCTTCGCGCGCTCCACGTCCTGGTTGAACTCACCGGATATGGAGTTGAAGGTGTAGGCATGGCTGCCCGGCTTCAGGTAGGACGCGAGGTTGGCGCTGTCCATGCCTCCGGAGAGCAGGATGCCGATGTTGTCGTACTTGGCATAGAGCGCATCGAACTGCTTCTGGATCTCGCGGTCGATATCCTCTGAGGTTGCCACGGGAATCTGGTCTTTGCTTTCCACGGGCAGGAAATTCTTATGTTGGAACCCTTCGCGGAAGTCCATTCCGTCTTTCCATATGTATCGGAATGCGATGTATGAGCTTAAACAGAAATCTTTGTTAATCATATGCTTATTAAAATTAAATGAAGAATGAAGTATTTTTCCATGCGGGTGTGCAGAAAATGCGATATATGGGTGTCTCTACTTATAGCAGTATCCGCCGTTGACTTCGATGAGGCTACCGTTGACGAAGGGGTTATCGATACAGAACCGGAAGGCGTCCACGATTTCTGAAACAGAAGCGAAACGGTGGATGGCGGTCTTGTTGTAGATGTTCTGCTTGATTTGCTCAGGTTTCTCTTTCTGCCATGGGGTTTCGACGAAGCCCGGTACGATGGCATTCACGGTGGTGCCTGTTCCTTCGAACTCCTTGACGAGGTTTTTCACGAGTGCATGAACGGCAGCCTTGGTGACACCGTAGCTGAGTACGGTGGCATGGGGATGGAGTCCCATCTGTGATCCGGTGAAGAGAATCCGTGAGCCTGCGGGTATGAGCGGGAAGAGCTCTCGGATGATGATGTAGTGGGAGTTGACCGCCACTTCCATCATGCTGTCCCAGTCGGCGTCGGTGGTCTCTGTGAAGGACTTCCGGATGGTCATGCCTGCGTTGCAGACGATGCAGTCGATGGTCTGGCACTGGCCTTTGACTGTCTCTAGAAAGCCGTATACTTCCTTGCGTGAAGTCTGGTCCACGTTCATGGGGTAGAAGTTGTCAATCTTCTCGGTGAACTCAGGTCCTACGTAGGTTGCGAAGACCCGGTAGCCTTTTGACAGGAGCATACGTGCCACTCCCAGGCCGATACCGGAAGTGCCTCCGGTGACGATGGCATTTTTCATTATTATTTGCTTAGTTGAAAGTTGAATGTTAATAGATTAAAGATCTATGCGGACGTTCCTTGAACCAATACGGTTTTTTGTGGAGGCCGTAATCGTCCAAATTACCAATGGCCAGGTTACTTAACATCCTGTAGGTCGTGTTTGCGAACCGCATTGAGCGCTTCGGTGATTTTTGTGGACGACACTCCTTTTGTGTAGGGGAAGTATACGATTTTGATTCCTTCCTTTTCGAAAGCTTTCTCGTAGTCTTTCCACTTGTCCGTTCCGTACCAGTCGTCGCCCACGAAAAGGAAGCTGGCACCCAGCTTCTTGCATGCCGCCAGCTTGTCCATGTCGTACTGCGGTACGGCGGCATCCACGTATTTGCAGCTCCTGACAATTTCGATTCTGTCCTCGAACGGGATCATGGCTTGTTTGCCCTTGTAGGCTACGAGCTCATCGACGGTGACGCCTACCACGAGCTTGTCGCACATGCCTTTGGCGTTTTTCAAGAGGTTGAGGTGTCCGATATGGAAGAGGTCGTAGACACCGGTTGTGTATCCTATTGTCATTTGGTTGTATTTATTAGTTGTCGTATGATGTATATCAAAGAATGACTGAAAAAGGTGAAATAAAAATGTTGGGTGGATGATGTCAGATTTGGTGAATCAGTTTGAGGTACTCATGCCACTCACCCATGTCCTTCCACGAGTTCTCGCTTACAGGGAAACATCCAACCCTGCCGCCTCTGTTTTTTACCTTTTCCATCAGATGAGTGATGTGGAACAATTCATTGTCAGGGATATCGTTGATAAGGTGAGGCTCTAAAATATAGGTTCTTCGGGAATTCGTGTGGAAAGTTTGACATGAGTCAAGTTCGACTTAATTCTCCATGTCTGACATGATTCTATATTCATCAATAAATCAGTGCCTTGCAAGGCCAATATGCCAGATTATAGATAAATCACTGAATGCAAGCGGCTTGCAACCCACACGAATTCCTGAAATACCATAATATTAAAATTGTTAGATATATATCTATCCTGATCTACGCTATTATATCTTGTCTACATCAAGATTAGCATTGCTTAGAATATAGAGATAAAGAAAAAAATAAAAAGTAAAATTGACGAGTTGTCTAAATCTCAACAATATCACTTATTTTGCAATCAACGAAAGGAACTATCGCTGTTGCCCATGCCATTCCTACTCCAAAAGCACTCAGCATCAACTTCTTTTCACCTGTCATCTGCCCCTTCAACTCACTTGCTATAGTTAATGGAACTGAAACCGACGATGTGTTTCCATATTTCTGGATTGTCCATGGAATCTTGCTCCTGTCGAGTTTCATCTTCTTGGCAATATAGTTGTTGATAAAATAATTTGCCTGGTGGAAAATGTAATAGTCCAATTGCTGAATGTCCTCGCCTGTGGCTTCCATCAGATGCTTGATGTCCTTTGGCACTTCTTTGATGACAAAGTTGAACACATCCGCTCCATTCATGAACGCTTGTTCGTCTGAACGGACATTGCCATATTCATCTACTACTTTTTCCTTGAGGGTCTCCTCTGAACTCATGTTCCGATAACCGCCTCCGGGAATCATGATGAGGTTGCCCCGGGATCCGTCGGAGTTAATGGAGAAATGGCTTTCTCCAAATTTCTCATCCCTTTCTATGAGCGCAGCGATTCCTGCATCACCAAATATAAATGCCTCGCGGCGGTCTTTACGGCTATATACCTTGGAACGTGTCTCACCGTCAAGCAACAATGCCTTACGGAAACCGCCGCTTTGCATCATGCTGTATACGATGCAAAGGGCACTGATAAAGCCGGAACATCCCAAGGATATGTCAAATGCCATGGTGGACATCGGCAGTCCCAGACGGTCTTGCAGGAGAATAGATGTTGCCGGCATCCTGTAATCAGGGGTCTGCGACAGAAACACCAGCAAGTCTATTTCTTCTTTGTCAATCTGATTGTCTTCAATAAGCTTTTCAGCAGCGGCAAAGCACAAATCGGAAGAGCAGGTCTGTTCATCAGCAAACCGACGTTCATATACACCGACTTTGTCCACCACCTTCTTTACTTCTTCTTCAGGCCAGATGTCCAACCCGTATTTATAGTTGTCTATCTTGTTTTGGGGGACACATGCGGATAGTGCCGTAATCCCTACATTTTTTAATGATATTAATGCCATTCGAAAATATTATTTTAAACACCTTCCTCCATCTATAATTAATTCTGTTCCTGTTACCCAACTACTAGCATCACTCAATAAATAAATTATTCCATAAGCGATGTCTGTAGGAACTCCATATTTTCCTAATGGATAAAGATTCAAGTCTTTTTTCTTATCTTCATCTGTATATGTTCCTCTGTTGATGAGTTTTGTCTCAACCATTCCTGGCAGTACGGCATTACAGCGAATTCCTTTTACTCCTAATTCAATGGCACAAGTTCGCATATAGGCACTCACTGCTGCTTTTGAAGAGGCGTATATTGCTAATCCGGCTGCAGTCATACGGGATGATATGGAAGAAGTAAATACAATAGAAGCTCCTTTGTTGATTTTTTTCTTTTTCAGAAGAGACTTAGTTAATAAAGCGACACAAAAAAGATTTGTCTGATAAACATCCAGTAAATCCTGACTCTTTATAAAGTTAACAGGCTTACTTTTTCCTCTTCCTGCATTATTTACAAGACCATCTAGTATCGGACACTCAGAAACGAGATTTTCAATATCTGACTCAATATTCAAATCAGCTAATATCTGATTATGACCTTCACCTTCCAACTGGCAAAACGTTTCATTGAGACGTTCTGCATTTCTTGCAGTTATCACTACTTTTGCCCCCATTTTGGAGCATTCGATGGCTGTAGACTGACCAATCCCTGAGGAAGCACCGGTTATTAAGATGGTTTTTCCCTCTAATGTGAAAGGATTACTTTTTATGCCCATATCGATTCTCCTTTATGATAATCTCTTCTTAATTACTCTAATTTCACAAATGCTTTAGTTCTAAAGTCTGTCTAGTATTCTTTGTACCAAATCGAATGAAATATTTTTTGAATACTGGCTAAAAACTTGTGATTCTGTTATTGTTCAGAACAAAAAGGGCATAATCATTTACTATTTTCAACTAGTTTATACAAATCTTCAATAGTCCTGGATTTTTTTATGTCATCTCCCTTTAAGACAACATCAAATTCATCGTCAACCATAGCAATAATAGAAAGGGCAATAAGTGAAGACCATTCATTTAATGCTTTGAACTCCGTTTCTGCTTTGAACTCACTAATGTCTGTTTCATCAAACTGCTCTGCAAAAAGAGCAATAAATTCGTCTAAAGTTTTCATAATTATTTTAAATTAATAACAATATGTATTTTCTTATTATGATGATTTTCTTAGCTGTCGAATACGTTTCAGTATTGAGCGTGTTGTATATTCTCCTTCTGACAAATGCTGGAAATATTCGTCTTTTAAGATAGAACCCCATTTCAAGTCATAAAACCTGCCGTTTTTCAATACGGCCTGCCGCATAAAACCTTCAGTTGTCCATAGAAAAACTTCGCTTGCATGATTGCTTATTTTATGTCCAACCAATGAAGAACCATAAAGCCTGTTCAGCCGAAGGACTTCAAACGTATACTTCATGATAAACAGATACGACTCAATCCATGCAAAACCATCATGATAGTTTTCGTCTCCTATCACAATTCCATGGAAGCAGGCACTTTGGTTTTGTCTGTCTATATTTGACAAACTGACCCATCCAACGATTCTTTGCTCTTCGTCATTGGTGCAGATAGCCCAGAACTTGTAAGTATCATGTTCTCCCATACATCCCTCTACCCATTTGCGGGCTTCATCATAAGTGAATGGATGGTACTGACCGACAACGAGATTATTGAGCTTCTCATCGTTCTTGCATCTGTAAATAAAATCAATATCTCTTTCCTCAAAATCCCTGAAACTAACAGTGTTCTGCATATTCTTTAATTGTTTTAACAATGAAATCCATTTCTGTTTTACCGTATCTCTGATCTATAGGAAGTGGCTGTAAACATTTTGTCAATTGATGTTCTATACTGTTCTTTTCAGTCCATTTCAGAACATTCGGCCAATATCTGGCAACGAATATTTTGTTGCTGATTAGTTTCTCTCGTAACTCAATATCGAAAAATAAAAATGGATATACCATCGGAACGGCATCTTCATAAATATTTAATTCTAAACAATTGTAATTTTTCAGTTTTTTGTGAAGATATTGAAAATTCTGTCTTCGAATTTCTGCAATTTTTACATAATTAATTGAAGACAAAATCCTATGAGTAAGATTAGACATACTCATAATTGGTTGATTGCCCAAATAATTTTCTGCATCGTGATAGTCCTGAAATCCTTCACTTGCATTCAAATCAATCCGCTTAAGAAGATGAGAAGTATTTTCGTATGAATATGATAATGGTACCTCTATTGTTAATTTTGTCTCAGTATAAAGATAGGCTCCGTCAGGTACACCAAAAAACTTACGGCATGTATAGAATGTGTCAATTCCTGTTATCGGTTCTGCGAAAAAAGCCTGTGAATTATCAATGATTAAATGAATTCCGTATTTTTTTTTAAGAGATTTTATATATACATCTTTAAGACCATAATAATTTGTGTAGAGCAATGCCTCATTTGTATTTAAGTTAATTTCATCTGAAATTTCAAAGTTATAGTCTATAGAGTAAAACTGATAGTCAATACCTAATCTCTCAAATGGCTGTACAATTATGTCACATGTGTAATATGGTATATATACTTTGCAGAACTTTCTTGCCCTCAAAATATATTCAAGACAATTCTTTCCTGAATTTAAACTTATGGCCTCAGAATGGAATTCTTTTCCTCTTGACAATTCAAGTTCAAAATACCCTCCGATTTCCTTATTCATTCTTTGTTCTGATGTGAACATAATCGTCCATATTCTCTATCATTTCATTCATCTGATCTCGGTTGTCGTACTTGACAATGAGCTCACCGACACAGTCCTGAGCATCACGGTATTTATGGACAGGTTCTCCTATCTTAGTGTCTGTGACGTAATCCACTAGATGATCCTTCTTGAATTGCTCATCAAATTCGACTCCGGCATATTTGCCGGTCTCATTGGAATGAGCCATATAGTTGGACCAGAATCCTTTTACCGGAGCCATCTTCAAACCGGAGCAGTCATCTCCAGCCGCGGCTTTAATCACATAAGGAACCATGTCTACGCCCGTGGCCAAAGCTGTGACCTGGGGAATCAGGCTGC
>FLNV01000278.1_pt1 | contig 14191 bp, 5 predicted proteins | sample 1140351 | NCBI WGS metagenome assembly FLNV01 (sample SAMEA3878207, study PRJEB12797) | bioreactor metagenome | biome: Moose rumen | place: Sweden | collected 2011-10 | reverse complement strand
AAAATTGGTCCATCACATGAAATATTCCGCCAAAAGGAGTGATTTTCTCAGATTTTATTGCTATTTTTGCCATGTCATCAGATTTTTTGTTTGCTTTTTATTTGCACCACTAAGTTAAGTGAAAAATCTGACATGACCAAATCCTGGACAACTTTTTGTTGTCCAGGAACTTATAAATAATGTTAAATTAAAGTGGTGCGGAATTTAGGTTTTTATACAATAAACAGTCAGAACGGTTTAAGCAGTAACTGCGTGCTTCAGATGTGCCAGATGGCAGACGGCCGGATGGTTATCGTAACCGATTGTTCAGTTGACATATACGACGGACACCAATTCTCATCTGCTCCTATTGACACCACCCAGTGGGTCAGTTTACCGGCCTACAATGGCGCGACACATTTATTCACAGACTGTCAGGACCATTTGTGGATGAAACAGTGGAACAGACTGTACTGTCTGAATTTGCGAACGATGCAATGGGAAAAGGACAAGAGGTGGTCTGCGGATGACTTCTTTATCACAGCCGAAGGTGACAAGTGGCTTCTTTATGGAAATCAGCTTGAAAGTAAGGATTCAAATCACACATTGAGCTTACCTTCTGACGCAGGTTCATTGCAAGACTTAATCTCATATAATGACAGCATCTACGCATTCTTCAACACTGGCCATATGACAGTCTTCAAAAAAGATGGCTCCATGGCCTACCGCTCCAAAGCATTGAACAAAGAGCAAGAGGCAAATTATGCTAGTACATCCCTTGTGATTGTCGGTCCGGACAGCTGTTTTTATCAGGTCCGCACAGGAGTTAAAGGTGCAATATTAATGTCATTCAACACCCGCACTCATCAGTGGCATCAGTTACTTACAAGCACCAAGTGGATGCACACGCTGACAGTAACCCCAACAGGAATGTTATATCTGACCACACCAGACGGATACCTATGCATTAATCCAAAAACTGAAAAAAAACAATTATTCAAAGATTTGAGAATGCCGGATGGCACAACGATCACGACAGGCATCAACACAGTATGGCTAGACCGTGACGGCGGAATTTGGTTAGGGACTTACAACAACGGCCTGCTCTACACTTCCCCCCTCTCAGGCATATTCGATACTCGCCCCCTCGACATCGAAGTCCACCCTATCCTGTCATCCATCTATCTTCACGGGCAGCCTCTCCAAGTAGGTAAAGAATACGAAGAACACGTATTACTGAGTGAGACTCCAGCTTATGTAAATAATCTCACATTCAGTTCAGACCAGAACTCTCTTGCATTCCAGTTTACCACCATGAACTACGTCCGCCCCCGTAGTACATTTTACCGTTACCGTCTTTTCGATAGTAACATCGCCTCATCGAAAGAATCAGAAGAGAAGTCATGGATAACCATATCAGCAGATTCCGCTGGGCATATGGTCGACGACAATGGCGTCTTCTATTTACCACTAGTAAGTCTTCAGCCAGGTGAATACAGACTGGAGGTAATGTCCTCAACAAATCCAGCTCACTGGAATACCCGATTATCCCGCCAGATTACTTTCACAATCCTCCCGCCATGGTGGCAAACGCCTTTGGCATATCTTACATATGTAATAATTCTTTTTGTGTTCTTAGCAACAGCCTTCTATTTCTACCGTCGCCATCTGGAACGCAAACGCCGTGAAGACTTATTGCTCTTGAGGATTCAGAACCTAGCAGATCAAGTAAACAGGTATGAACACACAGAGGCCAAGGTTTTAATCAGTGAGCCTGATTCATCCGAAACAACAGCATCAGAGCCGGAGCTCACCTTTCAGGATAAAGAGTTTATGCTTCGAGCCACATCCCTTGTTGAAGAACATATAAATGATCCGTCCTATAACGTAGAGCACCTGGCTTCAGACCTGTGCATGGAGCGAACAGGTCTTTACAAACGTCTTACGGCACTGATGCAACAATCTCCAGTTGTGTTTATTCGCAGCATCCGCCTTCATCGTGCAGCGGATATGTTGAAGGACGGTGATAAATCAATTGCAGATATAGCTCTTCAAACTGGATTCAGTTCTACCAGCTATTTTAGTAAGTGCTTTCAGAAAGAATTTGGTTGTAAGCCGTCAGAATATGTGTGTAAATAAGCGCATTTCAACATTTGTTTTAGTTTATTCTTCATTTGTCTTGCATGATAATCAAAGTTTCATTATAACTTTGCATTGAAAACTAAATAATCACGGACATTATGAAATATAAATCTTTATCACTGTTATTATTGGCATTAGTCAACAACTTCATTTCCTTAGCACAGGAGCACTATCATTTTATCCCATCGGATTACGTGTCGACAGATCCATCCCGCGCACCACAAAGTGCTTTCAGCTATAAACAGGATTCTTTTACGGTGAAAGCTTCCGGTCAAAATAACGTCGCATTCAAAATGGGTGATGAATGTGACAGCAAATATTTCATAAAGGCAGACGAGCACTGGATGGTAGTAAAAGGTACGGATTTACGAACAAGTGACGGAGACGCGCGACTATGGTGGATAAACGGAGTGAACTATGGGAGCCAGGTCTCTCCTGACTACACAATTAACACATCTACCGGCCAACAGGCTTTTGTTTGGGACTTAAGAAACGGAAATGAGTTGTTTTCTTGGTTCAAGACTGGTGATGAGCAACATATACTCGACTCCAAAGGTACGGGTTTTATTCTCTCATTGGGACTTACTACTTCATCCTCAGCAGGAACAGTGAATGACATCGGATATTACAGCGACATATCATTAAGTCAGACATATCCGGAGTTAATGTCCCCTTTGGGAATAACTCATGATAAAATAAAAGAAGAGATAAGCAAAGAACTCTCAGCAATGATAGATAATGCAAACCAGCTGTTGGTTCAACGTCCTTCCAGTGAAGAAGTAAAAAATCGTCTTCAGTCAGCCATTGAAGAAGCAAAAAGAGTAAAAGAATCTATCACAGTTGACAATTATATATTGGCATATGAAGCCATAGAACAACTCGAGCAAGCGATTGACAGATATAAAAGTGAAACCAGAGTTATCAGATGTGTTCCAACAGAAAGCGGGTTATCAGCCCAATGGGATGATATCATGATAAAAGTTTTCTTTTTGAACGACAGCACACTAAGGGTAACAAAATTTGAAGGAGATGAAAATAAAGTTGAGCAAAGCTTGGTAATCAGCCCCAGCAGCTCACCTCAAATAGTCATTACACATATGCTAGAAGACAGTGTAATGACACTCACAACAGAGAAATTGAGATTGACCTATAATCTGAATAATGCAGTAATCAGTGTATATCGTCCGACAGGAGAACTACTCATCAGAGAGGTAGAAGCAGCTATTACTCCCTATTCAGACGGTCTCACGCCATCCCACCGTCTGAAGCAAGTTTTCAAGCTAGCTGAGGATGAGAAAATATACGGCATGGGACAATTACAGAACGGACAGTTATCCATGCGCGGTCTAAAAACGATGATGATTCAGAATAACCGAAGCATTTATATACCATATTTTTACAGTTCCAAACGTTATGGCCTGTATTGGGACAATTACTCCCCCACTTCGTTTAGTGACAACGAAACATGTACGACATTTCAATCGACCGGACAATCCATAGACTATTATGTACTTGTTGGTGAAGATGCTGACGACGTGTTGCGCTCATGGCGTCAGCTCACAGGCGGGACGCAACTACCTCCGTTATGGAATTTTGGCCTCTACCAAAGCAAGCAGCGCTACATGAGCTCCCAGGAAGTCATTGACGCGGTATCAAAATACCGTGAACTAGGCGTTCCTCTAGACTGTGTGGTTCAGGATTGGCAATACTGGGGAGACGACGACCATTGGAATGCAATGGAATTCCTAAACCCAATGTATAAAGACTATCAACGGATGATAGATGAGGTTCATGGAATGCATGCAAAACTCATGATCAGCGTATGGCCGGACTTTGGTCCTAAGACACTCCAGTACAAGGAATTCGATGAAGCAAGAAAGCTCATCCCCATCCAAAGCTATCCTAATTGGGTATCGACCCGTCCTTATGACTGCTATGATGTCAGCACTCGCCAACGTTATTGGAAACACCTCTACGACGGCCTGATAAGCAAAGGAATAGATGCTTTGTGGCTCGACAGTTCAGAGCCAGATGATTTCAGCAACAGGGGTTCAGATTATGACTATATAACAGGTTTAGACGGGCGGACCTTCCGTTCTCTCCGTAATGCATACCCGTTATGCCATGTAGAAGGTGTGTTCGACAATCACCGCACAGAAAGCACATTGTCCAATAAGCGTGTAAGCATACTTACCCGTTCTGGTTTCGCAGGCATGCAGCGCACCGGCGCTTTTGTATGGAGTGCCGACATCACGTCAAGCTGGGAGACACTTGCCGCACAGATACCAGCCGCATGTAATTTAAGTGTATCCGGCCTTCCGTATTGGAACAGTGACACAGGTGCATTTTTTATAGGTAATTACAGCGGAGGAGTAAACAACCCAAACTGGCGTGCCCTCTACCGTCGATGGGCTCAGTTCTCTTGTTTTTGCCCCATGATGCGTTTTCACGGGGACCAGACCCCTCGTGAGATATGGCAATTCGGCAAATCAGGAGACGCACAAGGCGATTATGACAACATATTGCGTTATATTCGACTGCGTTACCGCCTCTTACCTTATATATATAGTACCGCCCATCAAGTAGTTAACAATGATGATACATTTATGCGGTCAATGCCTATAGCCTTTGAGGAAGATTCTGATTGCGAGGACATTGTTGACCAATATATGTTTGGCCGCTCTATTCTCGTAGCACCAGTTGTGAAAGAAGGTGTATCAAGACGAGATGTTTATCTTCCCGCCAATAAATCATGGTATGATTTTTGGACAGGAAAGATGCATCAAGGCGGAAAAACGATATCGAGAATTACGCCTCAAGACATCATTCCCCTTTATGTTCCCTCAGGGAGCATCCTTCCCATAGGCCCTTCAGTACAATATAGTACAGAGAAGAAATGGGATGACCTTGAGATTAGGGTTTATGCTGGTTCTGACGGAAAATTCACACTTTACGAAGACGAAAACGATGGTTATGGCTATCAACAAGGATACTATAGTGAAATACCATTCACATGGGATGAATCCACCCAAACACTCAGTATAGGCTCGCGTAGTGGTGAATATCCTGGTATGTTAAAGCAACGCACCTTCCGTATCGTACGAGTGTCATCAGAGAAAGGCTATGGTGACCAGCCCTCTTCTTTTTATGATAAAATTGTAAACTATGAAGGCCAACCTATAACCGTAACCTTAGCAGGAGAGAATGAGACAGAAGCCCCCGTTGAGGATATGACCGGACACATCATAAATCCCAGTTTTGAGCTAGACGGAAAAGCCCTGACAAAAAGAGCCCCAAAAGGATGGATGGTGGAGAGCGACACAGAATGGTGGGGTGTGAATCCAGGAGAGGGTGATGGAGACCCCAGGGCAACAGATGGTAAATATATCTTCGGTGTATGGGACATGTCCTCCACGAAATCTCCACGTATTCATCAAACAATCAACACATTGCCAAAAGGGGAATACGATCTCGCGGTGGACATGCATGCCAGCAATCGCTCCGAAACATCCATTCGTCTAGGTAAGCAATATGTATTTGCAGGGAATCAAAAAGGATATTTTTCAGACCAGTTAAATACATCAGGAACTGGAGACACCTACCCTATGCAAACTATAAAAGTCCGATTTGAACAAAAAGAAGATTACCAACCCATCAACATTGGGGTAAGCACAGAAGGTGCATCCTCTGAGACATGGTTTAAGATAGACAATTTCCGTCTATACCGTATAGGAGAACAAATTCCGACTGGTCTATCAACCGTCCGTCCGCCACAATCATCAGAATCCACCTATGCCATTTATGACCTTTCCGGACGTAGAGTCGTAGAATCAAGTCTGAGGCCACATAGCATATATATATCAAATCGTAAAAAATTCATACTCCAATGACAATCAAATAGAACCCAACAAATCAAGTTGATAATTTACCCGTGCCATAAAGGTTATACAAATATATACCCTGATTATAAAGAATAAAAACACTTTACCACGTAAATTAAGATAAAAATAATAAAAAAAATTACTTTTTTATTGTGGTTATTACAATAATTTTTGCTTAATTTGCAAATATATTCGTCTCTGCAGCAACAAAACAAAGAGAAAGCAAACATTCTTACTTGAAAACTATCACAAAAGAGATAACTAAATTACATTTACTAACTAATTTTCACACTTATGAGAAGAATTTACATGACTTTATCCTTACTGGTTTGCTCATTGTATGCTCTTTCCCAAGTGGAACAGCATGTCAAACCAGCGGTGCTGACAGATGGTGGTGTCTACGTGCTAGTCAACAAAGCAATGAACACCAGTCAGTACATGAGCCGTACCTCATGGGACGGTGCATTCTACTTTTTAGGTGAAGCAGATTCAAACTATGCGAATTATGCCCTCACCGCAATTAAAAATGATGACGGTACATGGTCTTTCACATTGGAAGGAACAACAACCTATGGAACAGGCGAGTATGACGATGAAGGGAAAGAGATTACCGCCACCTATGAAGGTCCCCTATACTTCGGTGTTCCCGCAACGATGAATGGCCAACCCACCAACAATGTAAATGCGATATTGATTGACCCTGTAAAATGGACCGTAGAAAACAGCAAGGACTATCCTGGTTTTTACCAGCTTACAGCAGGTGAAGGTACTGGCAATCAGAACTGCATCGGTCTTAAGCTTCATTTAAATGCAGGAGTTCAGTATGCAATCATCAATGAACCGTCCAACAGTTGGTATCCAGACTTTGCCGGAGGTGTGACAAGAGACTATGACGAATCCACTGGAAACGAGACCGTTACGATAAACGACTCAACCTCCTTCAACTGGGGATTCGTGAAAGCAGAGGATATACCCGCCTATATGGGTGATTTAAAAGCCTCAAAAACCATAGAAGATTTCTATAACAAATTTATCGCTTCTGGCGACTATGCAGACTATGAAGAAGGCTTTACCTCCAGCTATGACGCAGCAGTTAAGATATACAATGATGCGGAATACAACTGGGAGGAGGATCCTGAAACCATACAGACCATGCTGAGCGCCAAAGAATCATTCTACAATGAGATAGACGCAGCCGAATTGCTTGAAGATCCGACTCCCGCTCTGACCTCAGCCATCAATAACGCCAAGAACACATTCAAGACAGCCACAACTACTCCCGAACTTGAATCAGCCATAGCAGCGCTGAAGTCAGCCGTGGCAGCCTTCAAAGAAGGTACAGGCGACTTGACATCCCTTGGTGCCAACATGAGCTTCGAGGACTTGTCAGCCCAAGGCGGAGGGCAGACCAGCAATGTGGCCGATGTTCCTACAGGCTGGAGCATGTTCATTAACGGCAGTCAGGTTCAAACGGCATCAGAAATACGTCAGTATATCGCCAACTGGTGCGGTGTGAACAATGATGCAGAAGGCGAGGGACTCGACGGAACCGTAGCCTTTGGAATATGGACAAGCGGTGTTCCAAAATTTGAGTTATCCCAACAGGTGACGGGGCTGGAAACCGGAACATATATCGTGAGCGCAGGCTTGATGGCAGGTGCAAACGGCAACGGCTCACGCCTGACGACCCAGAGAATCTTCGGTAACCTGAACTCGGCTTACTATGGCGACGAAAGCATGTATGACACAGAAGTACTTGACAAAAGCGAGGTATACTCATTTGCCGGTAATGCAGAGATCCAGACCGACCGAGAACTACGCAATGTGTCAGTCCGTGCCTATGTATATGACGGCACACTTACCTTCGGCGTTCGCACAGACGCCAATTTAGCAGCCACATTCCGCACAAGCGGTAACCCTGCAGGTGGTGACGGATGGTTCAAAGTTGACAACTTCACGATCCAGAAGGTTGGGTATGACGGCAATGACGCAGCAGCAGTAGCCAACCACTTTATAGACGTGCTTCAGGCTTACGTCGACAATGACATATTCGAGAAATCGCTTGAGGAGAAGATAAACGGTGTGATACCTTCAGAAGAAGTCAATGCAAGCACCCCTGTAGACGAGATTAACAATGTCATTATAACGCTGAAAGACCTCATTCCTGAAGTGGAAAGCTCAGTTGCCGCATATCAGAAACTGGCAGACGCTTTGGAGAACGCATACACAGAATCAGAGGAATATTCATATACACCTTCCTTCAAGACAGTATTCAGCCCCGCCCTCGAAGCGTGCGAAATCACCATGGATGACCGCACTGCTGACGAAGCGAAGATTAATGAGATGATTGCAGCCTTGAAAGACGCCATCCAAAAGATGAAGTCAGAAGGAATCCAAGTTGGAGAGTACACAGCAGTGATTAAGAATGGCAGCTTTGAAGATCAATCCGCCCAGGGCAACAACAACAGCGATGGTGTTGTCAATCCTCCGGCAGGATGGAGCCTGAAGCTGAACGGCATGGACTGCGCCACAAGTGCAGATTATTCAAAGGCTGGTGCAAGCATGGGTTGGTGTGCTATCAACAGCGGTGATAACATTGATTCCGACGACGCAAATGGCGTTCATTGGAACAATCAATACACAGACGGCACCCACTTATGGGGTATCTGGGCCGGTAATGTTCCCGAGGTAGAGTTGTCCCAGACATTCAGTGGCCTGCCAGCAGGCACCTATATACTGAGTTGCGATATGGTCGTTCAGTGGAACTGGGGAGGCCAGTGTCTGACCACACAGCGAATCTTCGCCAACGATTATGTACAGATGTTCGGTGCAGAGGACACCTATGCATCTCATCCCAATGACACTCAAGACATGACAATCGCGATAGGAATAGATGAAAGCTATCCAGACGCAGAATATAAGCACATGACTTATGCAGGTCATTATCAAAGCATGGCTGGCGGTGTAACCGATTGTCCACGTCATCTTGAACTCACTTTCGGCTTGACCGAAGGTCAGGATTTGAAGATTGGTTTCCGTACGAACAACGTAGACGTAGAAACCGGAACAGCCCATCCATACGACAGCGCAGGTTGGTTCAAGCTTGACAACTTCCAGTTATTCTACCTATCAGAAGAAGTTCCGGAAGGTGCTGATGCAGTAGGCCGAATCAAAGGCGATGTTAACATGGACGGAAAAGTAGACATCTCCGACATTGTAGCTATCATCAACACAATAGCAGGTGATACGACTTACGTGAACACAGCCGACGTGAATGAAGACACAAATAGGGACATCTCCGATATCGTAGCAGTGATTAACATAATTGCCGGTCAATAAATCAAGACTATATCAATTCAGAAAACGCCTTGGTGTTCTTGTGACACCAAGGCGTTTTTGTTTCAAAAGATTCGTTAGAGGTAACAAAAAAGCGAAAACGTCCAAAAGAGAAGAAGAAAGATTTTCACGATTCACAAGAAGTTTGTAAATTTGCAATAATGATTTCATCAAAATAATTTAATTGATACCATCTGAAAATGAAAAAAGTATTGTTGCTATTCTTCCTATTTCCTTACTACATGGCTCTTGCACAGCCTTCCTTACGTACGATTGACAACTTTGACAATGACTGGCAATTCCATCTCACCATGGAGTCCGGAGCAGAGCAACAGGCTGGTCCACGTCTTCAAACCGCAATAGGCGGCTGGGAAATAATAGACCTGCCTCACGACTGGAGTATCCATATGATCCCCGACAGCCGTCTGACGGGTTGTAACGGACATCTGCGAGGGGGAATAGGTGAATACAAAAAACGCTTTATCATCCCCGCATCCGACCGCGGAAAGAAAATCACAATCATATTTGACGGGATATATAATCGCAGCGATGTCTCGATAAACGGCCATCACCTGGGCTTCCGTCCATATGGATATGTACAGATAGTATATGATTTAACCCCATACCTAAAATATGGATCCGAGAATGAGATTTACGTGAAGGTAAACAACCCGTCAGACAATGACCATATTGCCCGTTGGTATACAGGCAGTGGTATTTACCGTCATGTATGGCTGCAAAAGACCCCAATCAATCATATAGCCCATAATGGTGTATATATTGTCACCAAAGAAAATAAACGTGTCATTATAAAGACCACAATTGAAGGCAATATTCAAAGACCAAAAATCCTTCATACCATCTATGACAAAGAGGGTAAGGCAGTCGCAAAAGGTCTTGACGGAGAAGAAATAGATATTCCATGTCCTCATTTATGGAATGGCATGAAAGACCCATACTTATATACCGTAGAGACCAGCCTTTATGATGGCAAGAAATTAGTGGATCAATGTGAGAACCGATTTGGTATACGGACTGTGGAATTTACCACAGACAAAGGTTTTCTTTTAAACGGTACGCCACTAAAACTAAAAGGGTTCTGCCTTCATCAGGACGATGCATGCTTAGGCAGTGCACTCCCCTACCGCTCTATAGAACGACGTCTTGAACTGTTCCGTGAGTATGGTGTAAATGCCATACGATGCTCACATAATCCACCGTCACCGGAATTTCTAGACCTATGCGATGAATTCGGCTTTATTGTAATAGATGAGGCTTTCGACAAATGGAAATCCGGTTATTATGCTGAATATTTCGATGAATGGTGGGAGCGCGACCTTGAGAATATGCTATTGCGAGACCGTAATCATCCATGCGTTGCCATATGGAGCATAGGCAATGAGGTTCAAGAGGCATGGGATGGAAGCAACACCGGTGTTGACCGTGCAAAAATGCTTCAAGATTTTGTCCACTCCAAAGAACCAAGCCGTCAAGTTTGTATGGCCTGCCAGAACAACCACCAGGAGAAGTTCAGCGGAGTGACCGACGTTGTAGGATACAACTATCTTGAAGCCCGCATGCTGAGTGACCACAAAAAATTCCCAGAACGTCGGTTTTTAGTAACCGAGGAACTTCCCTATTATTGTGGCGCAGAAGGCAATATCCGAGCTTACGAGACAAACAACCCATGGAACATAATAGAAGAGAATGACTTTATAGCCGGTGGTTTCATTTGGACGGGCCAGGACTACGTAGGCGAAGCGGGATGGCCCAGTTGTGGATGGCCCACGGGATTGATAGAACTGTCCGGACGTGAGAAGCCACAAGGCCTCTGGCACCGTAGTATTTGGAACAAGGAGAAGCCGGTCGTAGGAATTGCCGTACGTGATGAGAGCCTTGATATTGACCATGGGCGTGATTTATGGCAATGGCCTAACATGGACAGCAGATGGACTTTTCCCCGTCGCTATGAAGGTTTGGTCATGGAGGTACAGACAATCACCAATTGCGATAAGGTACAGCTTATTATAAATGACAAGGTGATGGGCGAAAAGGAGACGAAGGAGTTTCAAAACCATACAATTGTATGGCATGTGCCATATACACCTGGCAGGATAGAAGCAAAAGGAATTAACGGATCTGATACTGTAGCTTATTACCAACTGCACACCGCCACTGATCCAGTTTCACTGGTAGCAAAAGCAGACCGTGTGGCCTTAAAAGCAGATGGTCAAGACTTAAGCTATATCGACTTGCAGCTAACCGATAAAGATGGCTTCCCGGTTCGACACAAAGAGTTGAAAATAAGTGGAACAATAGAAGGAGAAGGAAAATTGATAGGCTTGATAAACAATGATCTCAGGCGAACAAATCCATTTACAAGTACAGAGGATATTACGCATTTCGGTCATGCATTCGCTGTTGTACAGACAACACGAAAACCTGGAAAAATTCGTCTGACACTGACAGTTGAAGGTTTTGACACCCCCTATGTATTAGAAATGGAATCACTAAGATAAACTCAGAATAAATCAATAATCATTATGAATATGAAAAAGTGTTTAATAAGTTTTGTCATGCTGACGGTTTTCACCCTTGGCATATATGGACAATTAAGGTTACCTCATTTTTTTGCGGATAACATGGTGTTACAGCGTGACACAAAGATACCTATATGGGGATGGGCAAATGCAGGGGCGCAAATAGATGTCAGTATAAATAATAAAACCGTCAGAACAGTTTGTGACGTAAATGGCAAATGGAAAGTATATTTTCCAAAAATGAAAGCCGGAGGTCCATATGATTTAACAATAAAAAGCCGTGACGAAAGAATAACACTACAAAACGTGCTTATAGGAGACGTGTTCCTGTGCTCTGGCCAGTCGAATATGGAACTTCCTATACGCAGATGCATGGATGTTGTAGGCAATAAAGTGAAAGACTATAGCAACGACATGATTCGCTATTTAAAAATCCCTCAGCAATACAATTATGTCCGTCCAAACGACGACATGCGAATCATACCCTGGCAGAACATCACACCTGAGAATTGTGGTGAGGTAAGCGGTATATGCTATTTTATGGCCCGTGAATTACAAGAACATTACCATGTTCCAATAGGCATTATCAATTCAGCAGTCGGCGGTACCCGCGTGGAAGCCTGGATGCCATATGAGAGTTTATCCCAATACCCAGGCTATGCAGAAGAACTGCAAAAAGAAAAATACCACAATTCCAACTGGCCCGATTCTATCCGTCGCATGGAAAATGCAGCAGGCCGGCATTGGGAGCAGGAGATGATAAGCAAGGATACAGTTGTTAATGAATGGAAAAAGCCCGGCTATAACTTCAAGAACTGGAAAATCGTAGACATGTTTTCAAACTGGAGCAATGGAAAGAACGGCTCATATTGGTTCCGAACCACAGTGAATCTTCCAGCTACAACAGCAGGAAAAGAAGGCCTGTTAAGGTTTGGAGCGATCAAGGATGCCGATTCAATCTTTGTAAATGGCCAATATGTCGGAAACACCACATATCAATATCCCCCCCGTGTATATAAAGTTAAAAAAGGATTGCTATGTGAAGGCATCAATGAGATTGTAGTCCATTTGATGTCTCAGAATGGCCGTCCGGAATTTAACTCAGGGAAACTGTATCAACTTGAAGTTGGAGACGAAGTATACACACTGCCTAAAGACATTCAAATGTGCATAGGCAGCCTCATGCCATCAAAGCCACATACCACCTATTTCGTAGACGGCAACACAGGACTGTATAATGCGATGATTGCTCCATTCCAGGACTTTGCTTTTAAAGGAATCTTATGGTATCAAGGCGAGTCAAACATGGGAAACACAGGGATGTACGCATCGCTGTTAAAAGGTATGGTTGAGTCATGGAGAGACCAGTTCCACAAGGAGTTACCCATCATAATCATGCAACTTCCCGGCTATATGAGCAGGCATGACAGACCGGTAGACACCGGCTGGACGCAAATTCGCCACCAGCAATATCTAGCCAGTCAGCAAATAGGAAAATCCGCTTTAGCCCCGACCCTGGACACCGGAGAAGCAGTTGACATTCATCCTCAGGATAAGGACGTGGCGGGCCATCGTGCGGCCCTTCAGATGAGACGGTTGGCATACGGAGAAAGGAAAATAGTCAGCAGTGGTCCGACTCCGACATCAGCAACGATAAAGAATGGTAAAGCAGTCATCAAATTCACGAAAGAAAGTGGGGAACTAAAGTTAAACGGACCAGAACTGAAAGATTTTGCAGTCAAAGTAGATGGTAAATATGTATTTGCCAAAGCAGCCATAACAGGTCCACACACAGTTTCCTTAGACCTTCCGTCAAATCAGAACACAACAATCCGATATTGTTGGGACGATTATCCATCGCCAACATTGTTCAACACAGAAGGAATACCAGCTCCTCAATTTGAAATCGAGACAAAATAGTCTCCAAAGCAATCCCCAACAAACGCATACATCCAAAGATATCAGAACGGGTGTATGCGTTTTTTCAAGTTTGCGGTGAATTTACCCTCAAAAAAGGTAAAATAGCATAAAATGTTAACAAAAAGTCATTCTTGCAAAAGAAAAATACTTAAATTTGCATTAATTTAACTAAATACGCAAAAAAAGTGTAATCTTAAATCCTGAATGATAATGAAACGAGCATTTCTTTCAGTATGTATAATGTTATGTTGTGCCATGAGTATGACGGGCCAAAATAGTTTCATAAACATTAAGAATGGTAAGTTTTACTGTGGAAGCGAGCCATATCCCAAATACGTAGGTACAAACTTCTGGTATGGTGCCATTCTGGCAAGTGAGGGTCAGGGCGGTGAC
>FLNV01002311.1_pt1 | contig 14240 bp, 12 predicted proteins | sample 1140351 | NCBI WGS metagenome assembly FLNV01 (sample SAMEA3878207, study PRJEB12797) | bioreactor metagenome | biome: Moose rumen | place: Sweden | collected 2011-10 | reverse complement strand
CCGTAGAAGGTCTCACCCTCGGCGGTGGTGACGTATGCCATGTAGCAGTAGTCTGTCTCGTAGCTCAGACCCGTCAGGCTGGCCTGCATGACGGTGCCGGTAGCCTCCACCCTCATGGCGTCCTGCGGCACTGCCGGAGCCGCGTTGCCGTTGCCGCCGTTGCTGACAGGCCAGTAGATGAAGCCTTGGCTGCTCACGTTGTCCGTGCCACGCATGACATAGCCGCGCACCGTGGCCTCGTTGCCGTTCACCGTGGCGGTGGCGTAGGTGTGCACCGTAGGCTCAAAGTAGCTCGTGTTCGTTGGGTCTATGCCCACCCACTCGCCGTAGTAGCGCCTGCCATCCGCGCTCTCATAGTAGGGACGATACCTCCACAGCATCTCGGTATTGAGATTGCGTATGTATCCCTCCATCATGCCGTCGAACAGATAGGCCGTGCCTGTGTTAGACGCGAAGTCGTCCGTCCAGTCCGTGCGCCTCCACTCAAAGCCCACCTTTTCCTCCACGTCGTCCAAGTTCGACACTGCTGCGACGATGACGTTGCCTGCGGAGATTACCTTGGGCACCTGCGTCTCGAGATAAAGGTCGGGCAGGTAGGCATTCCGTGCTTTGATACTATATTTCAGAATGCTGTCTTCGGCGTTTTTCATCTGTATATCCCATGTCAGGGATATTTGTTGACCGGGGTGTAGTCCCGTCAAGTAATTACCCTCTACATCACCAATCTTGAAACTCTCCGACACTTTGGTATATCCGTCCGCAGGCTCGAAATTGTTGATACGCACGGACGAAGCCGTCATCGTATACCACCACGAACTGATGTCACCTCCGCTCTCAATGTCGTAAATCCTTTTTCCTTGCTGCGACAAGGAAAGTAAAAGCAAAGCAGGGATGTCGCTGTGCACGTAGAAAACAGCATTGTCGCAGTCCTCAAACGCATTGTTGCCGATGCCGGTCACGCTGTTTGGGATTGTGACGGAGGTCAGACCGCTGCAACCAGAGAACGCATGGTCGCCAATTTTTGTCACGCTGTTGGGTATTACAATGCTTGTCAGTCCTGTGCAGTCTCTGAACGCATATCTGCCAATATTTGCTACGCTGCTGGGAATTTCAATGCTTGTCAGTCCTGTGCAGCCGCTGAACGCAGCGTTGCCTATTGTTGTCACGCTATTGGGTATTTCGATGCCTTTCAGTCCTGTACAATCTTGGTATATGTTAAACACTGATAATCAGTAAGTTGTGCTTTAAACGGTAGAAAAGTGGCTGCGGTGTTGATTATTAAGGTTTTTAAGGGGGCAGATTTAACGTATTTAACCTTCATTCACGCAAAAACAGGTGCCGTCCAGTTGTTTGCAAAGACGGTCACCTGTGCGATGACAGTTATCCCAAGTTATCATCGCTCTATGGTCAAGATTTTGGATAGTACGCTACATTTTCCATTTAATAGCGAATGTCGGGTTCCAGAAAAAAGAACGGTCGTTCGCTGTATTATATATGAAGTGGTTGGAAATTTCCCACTCTGTGCCAATGCTCAGGTGCGGGGTGACATTATACCATAACTGTGGTTCCGTTAACAACACTATCTGACCATGGCCGTCGGGTTTCTCGCCGCGCCATAGGTCGATGAAACCGCTGAACGTGAATTTACGTTGGGCAAACGTCGTACTCCACACACCTGTCAACTGCATGCTGTGATAGGCTGATGTATAGTAGTAGCTTTTGAAATAGCGTTTGTAAAGCAGTTGCAGGGAGTAGGTTTTTGAATAGTCGGTAGAATGACCATTCCATGCAGCACCTAACAGGGCCGCCTGCTGGAAGCTGCCGCTGCGGTTCAGTCCACCATCATATTCGATATGGGCAGCAAATGGCGACTCACGGCCAAGATTGAACTCACGTGAAATTTCCGTATAGGCACTTTCCGTAAAGCGTCGGCTCATATCCACATCTACAAAATAGAACCACGAGCCCCACTTGTCGGCCTTGAACTGTTCGAGGGTGAGGGTCACTTTCTGGCGCCCTGCCTCTTCTGTAGGGTAAAGATGACGTCCGAAGTCGTAGTGCAGCTGGATGTCTTGCGCCTGAATACCGATGGCTGACATCAGCAATACGACGAGTCCCAACAGACGCTTCTTATGCCTGGCCCATCCTGCTATAAAGGACAGGGTGATGAAGGTGAAAAGACCGAAGACGATGCCGTCTGTAATGCTGCCCGTGACGGGCATGAGCAGGATGGTGAGGAAGGCGGGCATGGTCTCTACAGGATCAGAGAGCTTGATGTGGCGCACGACACCGAAGAGATAAAGACCGGCTATAATCATCACCGGCGCGGTGGCCGCAGCGGGAATAGTAAGAAACACCGGGGCTAAGAACAGGCTGACAGTGAAACAAAGGGCGATGACCAGTGCCGCAACATCGGTACGGCCTCCCTCGGCAAAGCCCGTGGCACTCTCAACGTAGGTAGTCACCGTGCTGCAGCCTAAGCAGGCACCAGCTGTGGTGCCCAGCGCGTCGCTGAGCATGATGTTGCGCAGGTGTGGAATGCGCCCGTCCTTACGGATAATGCCCGAACAGGCCATCACGCCCACAATCGTGCCCAGGCTGTCGAACACATCAAAGAACAACATGGTGAGCACACAGACCCAGAAGTCGGGCAGCAGCAGGAAGTCCCAGGAGAACTGGCAGAAGAGCGGTGCCGGTGATGGGGGCAAGGTGAAGAACTGTTCGGGAATAACCGTAACACCAAGCGGAATGCCCGCGAGGGTGACAACGGCAATGCTGAGCAGTAACCCTCCCTGGATACGCATGATGGTGAACAGGCCCGTGAGCACGATGCCAAGCAGGAAGAGCAGCGAGGAGGGGGTGGTCAGCGTCTCCATGTGGTTGAAGATGGTGCCATCGGCCAGCAGTCCGCTGTTTTTGAAGCCTATCGTGGCGATGAAGAATCCGATGCCTGCCGCTATGCCGTATTTCAGCGTGGCGGGCAGCATCTCGAAAATCAGCTGGCGCATATTGCTCACGCAGATGGCTATGAACAGCAGTCCCTCTACGAGCACCGCCGTCAGGGCGAACTGCCAGGGATAGCCCAGCGACAGGCATACCGTACTGACAAAGAAAGCGTTGAGCGTCAGTCCCGGAGCCTGTCCAAAGGGACGTTTGGCGATGAAGGCCATGAACAGCGTGCCCACGATGGCACCCAGTGCGGTGACTGTAAAGACGGACTCCACGGGGAATCCTTTGCTGCCCAACGGGGCATACACTACTGGCATCAGGGCGAGGATATAGACCATCGTAATAAAGGTGGTGAGACCAGAGAGAATCTCGGTCTTCAGACTGTCTCTCTGGAGGGAGAAGCCCATAAGCGAAAAAATCTTTTCTTTCATACTTGCGAGGTGATGGGGATAATGAGGTCGAACTTGGAACCTCCCTGATAACTGGTGTCGAGCGTCAGCGTACCGCCCAAACGCTCGGCAATCATACGGGCCACAGACAGCCCGAGGCCAGTACCCTGGGCGAAACTGTCGAGCTTGGAGAAGCGTTCGAAGATGAATTCTTTCTTGTCGGGTGGAATGCCCGGACCTGTATCGCTGACAGCAAAATGCAGGTTGTCGTTCTCACGACTGAGTGTCAAGCAGATGCTCCCCTCGCGTGTGAACTTAGCGGCATTGTCGAGCAATTTCTCCAGTATCATGTGGATCATGCGTGGGTGGCTCATGACGGGTTGGTCATCGGCAATCGTGCACTGACTGTCAAGCAGTACTGTAGAAGTTACCAGCGGGCGTACACCGTCGATGGCCTCAGTCACCATGGCCGAGGCAAAGCATAATTCAGGTGCGGGCAGCTCGGTGCTGCTCTCCAATTCGGTAATCAGGATGAGCTCGTCGATGATGTTGGTCAGCAGCCGCGTGTTCTCCTGAATGCGCTGGCTGAAGTCGAGCCGTTCTTCAGCGGGCAAGTCAATGTCGGGCATGGTGAGCACCTGCGTAAAGCCGCTGATGGCGTTGAGCGGCGTGCGGATTTCGTGCGTCATGCTCTGCATGAAGGCCGTCTTGGCGCGTAGTGCTGCCTCGGCGCGGTCGCGCTCAATGGCCAGTTGTTTGTTCTGGGCAATCGTTACGTTGCGCTCCCGCTGCAACTGCCGGTTCTTTACCTCTAACCGGTGGTTCCAGCGGTTGTTGATGACCAGAAACACCAGCATGGCTCCGAGTCCGAACACCATGGCAATGCCGCCGGTGGTGAAGCGCGACCGTTGCTGCAGCAGCTCGTTCTCGGCCCGCAGCTCCTCCACCGTCAGGCTGTCGGTCACTGGTTCTTTCCCTTCGGCGTACATCGGCACCACTGCCATTAACATCAGCAATGCCATCACGATAGTTCGTGGGATGAGTTGTTTTTTCTTCATTATATACATGGTTGTTTTTAAAATTTCTGGTTCTGTTTATTCATTTGACTTTATATTGTTATTCTGATAATTCCTCTGTGGCATTGGTGGCCGACTCGATGACTGAGCCATATTCCTCAAGGGCGTAGAAGATGTAGCAGAACACGGCGATGCCCAGACAGAGCAGCACCGTGTAGGGCCAGACGGCGGTGGGGAACAGGGCGGTGACAACGATGCTGCCCAGACCAAATAATATAATAAGGAGACAACAGAGCACGAAGGAGTGATGAAGGCTGAGCACTTCGCGCTTGGCTTCCTCCGTCCACCAGCGCGGGGCATTGCCATCGACAGTGCGCGAGGACAGGCTGCGGCGCACACGGTAATAGGTACGGTAGAATGTGAAGGCGATGTAAGGGGCGTGGAGGAAAAAGATTATAGGGTACAACAATGGGACTGTCCAATAGCTGATGATACCCACCAGCAAGATTGTCAGGTCGCGCACGACGATGCGTCGCGTCAGGTAGTCGGGCTTCAGCAGCGAGGTGTGGCTCCAGCCGAAGAACACGGCACCGATGTGGAAGTAGCTGACCGAGAGTGCCGAGGCGGCGGCAGGCCACGTCGTGCGCCAGCCGTAATGGGCATGGAGCAGGAAGCCGACGGCGAAGGCAAGATATACTATTGCGGAGAACTGGCGCGAGCGGTGATAGACCTCGTAGTCACGATACCAATAGTTGTTATGCAACAGCACGAAGGCAATCATCAGGTTGATGACTGCACCGATGAGCAATGTGGTATCGTAGAGTTGCTGTTCCATGATGCGAAAACAAATTCAGCCACAAAAGTACGCAATAAATGTCAATGCGGGGGTGACAAAAACGACAATGGTATGACAAAAACGCAAATTTTGGGCAAGTTGGTGTGACAATTTCGCAAAATGTCAGTCTTTTCGCCGAATTATTCGACAAAAAGTAGTAATTTTGCACCCGCAATGATTACACTTGGAATGATGCAGTTCACGGCGGTGGTGCTGATGTTGCTGCTTACATTAAAGCTCCTGGTACTTCATGACAGATACATGAAGGACAGGGCGATGAAACGCTCCCGCTGGCTGTTGGTGGCGGGAACGGTGACACTGGCACTGCACTTTGCGCTGCAACTCAAGATGGGATTAAGGCTGATGGGCGTCACGCAGTCAGTGATGCTCAATTTGGTGATGCTCATCCCGGCATCCTATATGTTTGCCCTGGCTATACTCATATTACAGCGCCGGGGGAGATTAAGCCTGTGGGACGTGGCCGCCGGTCCACTGACATGGGTGGTTGTGATGGTAATCTTGTGCGTTGCAGCCTTCAACGACGGTGTGCCGCTGTTAGACCACTCACCCATGCTTCACAAGGCCGAGGTAGCTGGAGCCATTCTTTATTTGATGATGCAGGCCTACTACAGTTGTCGACATACGATTAATATCATGGCTATGCGGCGCGCCCTGCACGATTACTATGACCGTGATGTCGATGGCATATTGCGCTGGATGCAGTTGAGCATTGTAGGTCTGACGCTCCTGGCCCTGATGGTGCCGTTTGCCATTTTTGCCAATGGGCAATGGCTGATGGCTATTGCGTTCGCCATCTATTTCTTCATCTTCTACCTTGTTGACAGTTTCTGTTCCTATCTAACCAGTAGTGCGCCGGCACGGATGCAGGAGGCTGAGCAGAATGCTGACGAAATGGAGCAAGGATGGCTGACCGAGGAAGCAGATGAGGAACCCTCAGAGGAATCAGCCCTTGCCGCTATCGATGACGAGAAAATGCTGATGAGCAGCGAGGCGATACGAGCTATAGACGAGGCCGTGGAAAAATGGATAGAACGCGGGGGACACCTGCGCCTCGAGCTGAAACTGCCCCTGGCTGCTGAAGATATAGGCATCCGTAAACACAGACTTACATGCTGGTTGCATCAGAAGGGTAAGAAATACACCGAATGGATTTCAGAGCTTCGCATCGAGGAGGCCAAGCGTCTCATCAAGGCACACCCTGACTGGACTAATGAAACTATTGCCCAACACTGTGGTTATACAGACCGGTCGTTCTTCCGCACTTTCAAGAAGCTCACCGGCATGACACCCATGCAGTTTGCGGAACAAGAATCAAGCAAATCTAATTATAACAGCAGATAAATATTTGTCCGTGTTGGCGATGAAAGCATACCTGCTACAGCAGAACAGATGGTACGCTTGGTGTTGAAAGGTTCTAATAAGACTTTCGACTCGATTCACACAGACTATAAGACGGAGGACTATTCATTCTCGATACTTGCCAATACCTTTAAAACGCGTACTAATCAAGAATGGGACAAGAAATACCTCTTATCTTTTGGATTCGTCAACAACACCGGAAACCTGACAAATGCAGGTGCCTTGTTTGCCGACGATTGCCCACTATGGCAATCCCGTCTTTATTGTACACGCTGGAATGGGTCAGTAACGCCAGTGCGACGACCACAAGGGAAGTGAGCAGCAGTGCCGTAGCAAATCCCGCATACCAGCGGAATGCTTTTCGGGAGATGTAGATACCCACCCGTCGCTCCTTTTCCGCTATCGGGCAATTGATGTTGGTGGCAATAATCGGCTGGGCAACGGCTGTCGAGATAGCCCGCTCCATTGCCTTACGATGACTGGCATATACCTTTCCCAACTCGTCACACGCACTTGACATGACGGTCTTGAGCTGTATCATCGCCACCTTCATCAGTTCACACTCCCTCTGGTATTCCTCCAAAAGGTCGTGATGCCGCTTGAGGGCTTCCGTCAGCATGTCCCTCGTCTGCTGCAGCTGACGCTCATTCAGCTGCTCAATGTTCTTTGCGGGGCAAAGCGACCAGAGGTCGAGCGCTCGCATCCCGTGAAGTCAATCACGTTGAACAAATCTTCAATTTTATCTTCCTTCATCTTCTTTGAATTTTATGGTTATCGTTTCGGGCCGATGTTCCTTCTCATCGGCTTGCATAGCCAATTGGCTTTCTCTATACAACGACGTGCATACCACTCGTCGTCCTCGTTCTTCCTGCGACCCCAGTTGGACTCCACGCCACCGCCTCCACCATAGGACTCTGCCACCGTGTTGGCAGCATCTATGTAATTGACGAACAGCAGTGCGGCAACACGTACCACATCGTCTGCGGTCTGTGCTGCACCCTCTGCTACCTCAGCCACCTGCCGCATCACGTTCTTTCTATTTTCCTCGCCATCAGCTTTCGGTCGGTGCCAAGCTCCGAAGCCTTGAAGTGCGAGTGGCCCAACCTGACGGTATAGCCCACGACCTCACCCTTGCTGTCACGCCGAAGTTCGGTGGCATACCCTTTCCGAAGCATGGCATCCACATACCCTTCCCAGCTGAACCTGTCCATATTCCTGAGTGCATCCATGCAGTCACGGACTATCATCGCAACGTGCTCCCTGTGGATTTCCATCGGGTCTTTCCACCCGCGCCGCAGGTTGATGGCATCGGCAGCGGCGACAGCCCTCAGACCGATGAGCCGTGCATCATTCATGTTGCCCATCATGTCGATGCGGTTACACAGCAGATGCAGGTGCTGGATGCTCGACTCCGAGTCACGGTGCAGTCCGGCGAAGAACTGGGTGTTTGCCAGGTTCGTCGGCTTCACCTTTACATATCTTCCCTAACACAACGCTGCCCAAACACCAATTAAACGATGTTCGGGCAGCGTGTATATGTCGTTTACAATACTTGTTTACTCCTTCACTACAGGCGTTACGCCCTCGCCAGCCGTCGTACCGTCACCGTTCTGGCCGCCAGTCTCTACAGCATCATTGTCAGCGTTGCCTTCATCGGGTGCAGGCTCCGGCTCCACGTCCTCACCCTTCTTCTTCCGGCGGCTCTGTGCAATCTGCTCCTCAATCTTCTTGATGTCCTGATTGTAGAACTGCGCGGCCTGCGAAATCTGCTCCTCGGGCTGAATCTCCTGCACGGCGTTCAGATACGTGATGAATGCACGGTAGTGAGCATCCAGAGCCTCACGAGCCTGCTTCAGTTCGCCCACGATGACGGTCGATTGCTCCTCGTTGCGGGCAGCCATCAGGGAGATGATTTCCGTCGTCAACTGCTTCAGTCGCGTGTTCAGTTCCGTCAGTCCCATCGCTGCCAGGTCGGCCTGTAGAGCCAACTCAGTCGTGAACCGCTGCTCCATGTTCTGAATCTTCGCGTTCTCGGCCACCAGCGCCTCCGTCGTGCGGAAGTCGAAGTCCTTGAACACCTGTGCCACGCGCTTGCCGTGAATCGCCAGCGACTGGTCGTCCAGCTTCTCGCCCCACAGCTTTGCCACGCGCTCCATAACGTATGCGATATGGTCGCGCTCGTCGTCCTTCTGCTTGATGGTGTCCGTCAACTGGCTCTTCAGCGAGTTCTTGTAAGCCACGTCAAACGCCGTAAACAGCCTGTGAAACTCGGTCTCCATCGCCAGGAATCGCTCCAGCGTTGTCTCCACCGCCGCCGTGCGGTCGTCCATCGCCTTCATGGCAGCGTAGTAGAACGCCATCGGGAATCCCGTCATTGCCTTGTCTGTAAACTTCGTCATAATCGCTACTATTTTTAATCGTTAAACCTTCATTTAATTTTTCACTTCGCCTGAAACCGTCCGTTTTTGCTCCATTCAATTTTGAAAACGCCCGAAATGATTCATTTCACCGCCATTCAGTTTTGAAAATGCCCAAAATGATTCATTTTATCGCCAATCATTTTTGAAAACGCCCGAAATGGCTCATTTTACCTATTTTTATTTTTCGTTGGGCTTAAAATGTTTCATTTTACCCATTTTTAATTTTCATCGGGCCTCAAATCTCTCATTTCAGCCGTTTTCATTTTTCGTAGGAGCCTTCCCATCTCGGTTCAGCCGTTTTTCAGTCGCAAATTTAGTCAAAAATCTACGATATCCTTCCAATCTGAACACTTTTCTGCTAAAATCACATAAAATTTAGCACTTTTTTATATAAGATGGCGGTTAAACGACAAATTTTGACTACTTTTGCCCCTGCATTCCGTAAAGAGTGCAAGGACATAATGCTCAATAGGCTCTCAATCACCACCTGAGAAAACGAGCAAACTCCTTTTATTGGGACTGTTCCCTCTACGGGCGTAGCTTTCCCATATTTAGGAGTGGCTTGTGGTGAGCCGAGAGCCGTGTGGAGAAAGTCTGCGCCTCTTGTTTGATAATTAACTTAAAATACTAAGGATATGAAAAAAAAATTATTTGTCTTTTTATTTTTGTGCTCAGTTAGTGTTTCTGCGCAAGACGTAATTGTGAAGAAAGATGGGTGCACCATTCTTTCAAAGGTACTCGAAGTCAATACTACTGACATTAAGTACAAGAAGTTCTCTAACCAAAGTGGACCAATTTATACCATTAGCAAATCAGAGCTACTTTCTGTCAATTATGAAAATGGTGATAAAGATGATTTTAGCGGAGTGCCTGCCGTTAATAGTAAAGAGTCAGATATAGAGAATAGTTGTCAATTTACCAAGAAACTACCTGCAAGTAACAATGTGGATTTAATATCTACTTACAATACAATTTATCAGCCAACATCTTCGATAGTGAAGAAAAACAAACGCACACCACATTATATGCTAATATATGGGATGAAGCAATCATCAATTTTGTCAAACGAAGATATAGAGATTAATCTTGTAAGAACTCCTGCACCGTTATCGTCTTATGGTTTACCACATATTGTTTACTATATCAATATAAAAAACAAAACCAATAAAACAATATATATAGACAAGGGAAATTGTTTTAGGATATTCCACAATGGTTCATCAGTGACATTTTTTGAAAACACAGAACAAGTTTCAGTAAATCAAGGCAGGGGGAGTGGCTCATCTTTAAATATTGGAAGTATTGCTGGCGCAATCGGCATTGGAGGCGCAATAGGACAAATTGCAGGAGGCATCAATGTCGGTGGAGGAAGAACACATTCTGTATCGAGAGCGTATACACCACAGAGGTTTATAGCCATACCACCGAACAGTAATAAGAACCTATCAGAAGAAAAAATTATGGAATCCGTTGAAGGAAGAAAAGACTATGCTTATATTTTAGTAGATTATGGGGAGTATTTTAATTTTGATGAACTTGGAAAAAAAATAATGACAAATCCAGGAGGAGGGGATAATATATATTTGGGTGATAGGCCATATTTCCATCTAACTTTGCCAGAAAATTTAGTAAAAATGGGACAAACTATTATATATAGCGAAGAAAACTCTCCTATGACGCAATCATACATAATAGCTTACTCAACAAATCAAGAATTTACATCCTTCTCGACGGTACAAGCAGACCTTTATTTGCATGAAATTATAGGAACTGACAAAATATACAAAATGGGTAATATAATGGGAAGCGGGGCTAAACTATTAAGTGAAAAGTACATTGAAGGCATAAATGAGCACACACTGGAAGGGTACTATTTGGCTTACTAAATATTATAAACAGTCATGAGTCTAAAATCAATGAAAGACGGATATGAGTTGATGATACCTAAGAAAGTGAAAAGCATGTTAGGGCTTATAGAAAAGAGCTGGAACTTGCACCGACATCCTCGGCCTCGGCTTCCCGCTCTTGCGTTTTCTACATTATTATGTATCATAGGCCGTCCGTCGTGGCGGTCTTTTTCTTGCCCTTTTGGCTTCTTGCGCTCCGTTCTTGGGCTTGGCAAAGATGTAGATGCCAAGTGACTCATGTTGCTGTACCTTGACCTTCGGTCTAACCCACTCACGCTCGGCAATGCTCAAACGAGTTTGACATTCCTCTCACTAAACCGTGGCTTTCCTGGTTGACTCGTCCCTGTAGCCGGGGTAGTAGTCAAGGTAGAAGCTCAGTTGCGTACCTTTCTTTATCTTACGCGTACGCAGGGTTACTGTCTTGCAAATGTTACTCATACTTGTATGAAATTTGTTTTGTTGATAATCGAAGGCTATGCGTCTCATAGCGGATGCAAAGTAACTGCGTGATGAAAGAGTGACCAACTTACCCTTTCATAACTCGTGGATAATTGCACTTTTACGCAGATGATGCTTATTATTGGGCATTATTGGAGTCTGTAGGCCCCGAATTGTGCCAGTCTGCTTGCCATTATTCGGTCAGGTCGGGATGGAAGATGTCATAAAGATGTTTCTTTGAATAATAGGTCTTGCCATATTCTCGCTTGGTGGGAATATGGCGGCGGTAGGCTTGGATGCGCAAGGATTCCTTGGTCGTGGAATAGAGTGCCTCTGCCTCATCCGTTGTGAGCCATTCTGTCAAGGCTTCAATCTCGGCAGGAACTCCGAAGAGGGCATCCATGTGCTTTCGACTATAATAGTTCTTGCCTGCAATCTTACACATAGGTATGTTGTTCCTCTTGGCTGAAACATAGAGCCATGACTTCTTAACCTTGTAGGTTGCCATAACGTCCTCGCCAGAGATGTATTCAAGTGGTTCAATGTCTTGAAAAGAGTTCTCTTTCCTCGTTGACTTACTTGAATCATGTTCCTTCTTCAACGAAAGGGAAGAAGGATTCTTAGGTTTGGATGTTGGCAAGACACGATGATAAGGATTTCCTGCAAGCATCTTTTCGATGTCTGCCTTGCGAACGAATGCCATCCGGCTGCTGATTCGTGATGCAGGCAGTTTCCCCTCGTTTACCAATTTGTAAACGTACTGGCGGGAACACCCCATGAGCAGGGCTGCCTTGGCAAACGTCAGGTACTCCTGACATTGCAGGTCAATCACTGGTTCCACGGCATTCATGAAGTCCTGCTGTTTTTTCTTTCGGGCCTCCTTTGCCTTCGCCTGACACTCCTCGCAGCAATACTTCTGCATTCCGCTTCTCGGGACGCGCTCGACCTTGGTCGCTTCGCTTGCGAAGAACTCCTTCCCGCAGAAAGCACATTTCTTGGTTGTTCTCATTTCCTTGACTTTTGATGGTTCAACGTACTCTTTTCTTTTCCCTGCCGTTTTGTCAATCCTGCGACACGTCCGTCAACCTGTGTCAACCTCGTCCGCAATCTGACTTTCCCTGAATCCGTCCGCCTCGTCTTGTCGCCTCTTGCAACCCGTCGTAACCCGTTGTCAACAGAGTCCACAGAGTGACGATTTCGAGGCCCCGTAAATTCCTCGCGGTAGAAATACGTTGCAAAAATATACTGAAATTTGGGTACTACCAAATTCCAGCCATTAAGTGTTAAAAATCAAAAGTCCCTGAAAATGAGCGTTTTTCAAATGGTTGTTGTTAGATATTCATGGTTGTTTATGCCCCTCTAAATACATTTCCGGTATATTCATTCTTGTAATCAAAATAACGTTCTCCTCTGTATGTCACAGAGGCGGTTAGCGATGCTTCGTCAAGGTTGTAGTAGATGCCGTCCACCTCGCAGTCGTGGGCGCGGGAGGGCAGGGCTGCTGTCGCGCAGAGGGCGAGGAGCAAGAGTTTAGTGTAGAATTGTTTCATGGGGTTGTAAAATAATAAAAGGGCGGAACTGCTCTGAAGCTTTTCCTCCCTTGCGGGCTACCGCCAAGTGGCCCATGTACTAAGAAAAGCACGAACAATCCACGCCCTACGGACGTGAACTTTCCGTCACTTGTCCTCCAGTACAAATGTTTGGCGGTATTTATCGAGACGAGAACAAGGACACGAAGTCCAAGTTATAATTATGTGTCGGCGTGATGATGTCACGCCTTTGTGAGAAAGCTGTCAGGGCAGCAGGCACCGTGGTTAATGATTTGTTTTTGTGGCGGCCTCTGCGGGCCGCAGGTGGGGAGCGGGTGCCTCTATGCGAAGGCGAAGCCCCTGTGTGTTCACGAGCGCGTGGCTGCTGTACAGTGTTTTTTTATGGTGGCATAGGCGGTTGATGTTTAATGGTTATACGTTCTGTATCAGTTCCTCAACTTTGTCAATGAGTTGTTTTGACAACGTGATATAGTCTTTCAACTCTTCTTCTGTTATATTGTAATAGCAATTGTAGTCGGCCTTCTGCCTGAGCTGCATCATTCTGGCGAGAAAACTACCTAAGGTGGTACTCACCTTACCCGTTTTCACAAAATGGAGGCTAAACTGGCTTACCAACCCTGCATGTTTTCTCGAAGCAGCCATCCCTTTCTTGATGAAGAGACCTTGCACAGCATGAAAACATGCATAGTAGTAACGGTTGGCTGCTAAGTCCCAGTGTTTCAACGCACACATCTCTTCTGCCTGATAAAGGAAATGGTGCGCTTTTTCCATCTGTAACCTTACAAGTAAATTCTTTTCTTCTTCCATAATGCTATACTAAAGTAATGCCTTCACGAGTTACGTTCTTGTAGAATGGAGTGAAACTGTAGGCTTCCCACTCCTTACTGGTGTACATTATGGGATTGATTTCTTCTCCCAAATCGCAACCAAGCAGAACCAAAGGGTAGCTTATAGTGTCGTAGTCTGTTTGGTCGAGGCGGTCTTTGTCAAGAATAATGAGAATATCCCAGTCTGACTTCTTGCGAGCGTCGCCTCTGGCCCGAGAGCCATACAGTATGGCCCTTCCTCCTGTAGGAATTGAGGAAGAGGCTACTTTTCGTATTTTTACGATGGTTTTGCTTGATGTCATAATGGAGAACGAAGAATAAGTTCACGGCTGCAAATTTAGATAAAATTTTCGAATTATAAGCCAGTCGAGATAAAAATGTGAACAAATTGCCCCGAAAAGTTAGAAATCAAGGCACACATACGCTCTTTTCCTACCCTTTACGTGCTCTAAGTCACAATTGTTTTGTATATTTGAGGCGCAATTTAATAACCCTCTAAATTTTAGGCTTATGAGAGCAGTATGTGGCC
>FLNV01000036.1_pt1 | contig 14274 bp, 22 predicted proteins | sample 1140351 | NCBI WGS metagenome assembly FLNV01 (sample SAMEA3878207, study PRJEB12797) | bioreactor metagenome | biome: Moose rumen | place: Sweden | collected 2011-10 | reverse complement strand
GTCCCGATGGAATCGGGAAGGTCGGTGGTTCAAGTCTACCTATACCCACCATTTAAATTAACAATTATTCCGGGGATTAGCTCAGATGGCTAGAGTGCTGGTTTGGGACCAAGAGGTCGTGAGTTCGAGTCCCACATCCCCGATTTATGGGCATATAGCTCAGTTGGTTAGAGCGCATCTCTGATAAGGATGAGGTCGGTGGTTCGAGTCCACCTATGCCCACCATTTAAATTAACAATTATTCCGGGGATTAGCTCAGATGACTAGAGTGTCCCGATGGAATCGGGAAAGTCGGTGGTTCGAGTCTACCTATGCCCACCATTCAAATGTAAACAAAAATGCTGTTGGCTATTAGCTATTGGCTATTAGCTAAGTTATCTACATGTACAATGGTTTCAACCCGAAATTAATTACATGGTAGAAGTAGTTTCTAACTTAAGTAGATGGTACACATTCATATGAATGTATGTAATCTATCTGACTTAAAGGAACAGAATTTTTTTTACATTTGGTCTTGATTTTTTATACTATTTTTGTATAAAAGACACGATATCTTCGTATCGCACAAATATTTGTGCTTTAAATACAATGAAGAAAATTATTTTACTTAATTATATTAAAAATTATGGCTGACAAAGTTCATGTAAATGTTGGTACTATTGGTCACGTTGATCATGGTAAGACAACTCTAACAGCTGCTATTACAGCTGTATGTGCACAAAAAGGATTAGCAAAAGTTCAAAACTATGCTGATATTGACAATGCTCCTGAAGAAAAAGCAAGATGAATAACTATCAACACAAGACACGTTGAGTACGAAACTGAGACAAGACACTATGCTCATATCGATTGTCCAGGACATGCCGATTATGTAAAAAACATGATCGTTTGAGCTGCTCAAATGGATGGAGCTATTTTAGTTGTTGCTGGTACAGATGGACCAATGCCTCAGACAAGAGAGCATATCTTATTAGCACACCAAGTTAATGTTCCAAAAATCGTAGTATTTTTGAACAAATGTGATATGGTTGAAGATCCTGAAATGTTGGATTTGGTAGAAGAAGAGATTAGAGATTTATTAAATCAAAACAGTTATGATGGAGACAATACTCCTATCATCAGATGATCTGCTCTAAAAGCTACAGAAGATCCTTCAAATCCAGAATATGCAAAACCAATTGAAGAGTTATTGAACGCTTTGGATACATATATTCCTGTTCCAGATAGACAAATTGATAAACCTTTCTTGATGCCTGTAGAAGATGTATTCTCTATCAAAGGTAGATGAACAGTTGCTACATGAAGAATAGAAAGATGAGTTATCAAAATGAATGATGAGGTTGAACTATTAGGATTAGGAAAAGAACCAAAAACAACTGTTGTTACATGAGTTGAGATGTTCCACAAAGCTTTCGACAAAGCTGAAGCTTGAATGAATGTTTGATTATTATTGAGATGATTAGACAAAGAAGAAGTTGAAAGATGACAAGTATTATGTCAAAAAGGTACAGTACAAGCTCACAATAAATTTGAAGCTGAAGTATACGTATTGAAAAAAGAAGAAGGATGAAGACATACTCCATTTATGTCTTGATATAGACCACAATTCTTCCTTAGAACAACAGATGTTACATGATCTATTACATTAAAAGCAGGTACAGAAATGATTATGCCTGGTGATAATGCAAAAATCGATGTTGAATTAATCTATCCAGTAGCAATGGAAGAATGATTGAGATTTGCTATTAGAGAAGGAGGAAGGACAGTTTGAGCTGGAGTTATCACAAAGATAAACGCTTAGTTTTATAAATTTAAATAAAGTTTGTTCTCATGTCTACTATAAAAGAAGTTAAACCAAAATTAAGAATCAAATTAAAAAGTTATGATGTAAAAATGTTAGAGTCTTCTGTAGGAAAGGTTGTTGGACTTTTATTGAAGTCTTGAGCTGAGGTAAAATGACCAATTCCTCTACCTAAAAAGAGAAAACTTTACACAGTTTTGAGATCAAATTTTAAGTTTAAAGATTCAAGAGAACAATTTGAGAGGATGACTTATTCAAGGATGATTGATGTCACAGAAATGTGACCAAAGACTATGGAAAGTCTCCAAAATTTATCAATACCAGTCGGTGTATTGGTAGATATAAAAGTATTCTAAGTTTACTAAACAATATGCAACAAGTAGGCCCCGGAATATTCCGGGGTGCTATTCGTTGTTATCACCTTTTAGTTAATCATTAAATAAATATTATGAATAAAGCATGATTGATCGTTGCTAAAAAAGAAATGACTAGAATATGGGAAGATTGAAAAATGATTCCTGTGACTATAGTTAAAATACTTCCTCAAGAGGTTTTGAGATTTAAAACTGAGGATAAAGATTGATATTCTGCTGTCGTTATCTGAGTAAATAAAAAAGAGGTTGAAAAAGCAAAATGACAAAAAGTGACTTACTCAATGACTACAGAGTTCAAAAATATCGATGATTCTTTTTCTAATAGTTACAAAGCTTGAACAAGCTTGGATATGAGTTTATTAGAAGGTGTAGAAGAGATAAACTTAATAGGTACATCAAAAGGTAAAGGTTTTCAATGAGTTATGAAAAGATTTCATGCTTCATGATGACCAAAGACTCATGGTTCTAAATTTCATAGACAAGTTTGATCTCTATGAAACAGAAAACCAAGGAGAGTTCAAAAATGACATCCTCATGCATGACACATGTGAGGTGAACAAGTTACGCTAAAGAATATTAGAATAATTGATAGAGTACAACAAGATGGTGAACAGTTATTATTATTAAAATGATCAATACCTGGTTCTTACAATTCATTCATAAAAGTAATAGCTTAATGCTTTACTACGATTTATATATGTAGATATAGTAAAAAATGTGATATACTATTAATATATACGATAAAACATGAAAAGTTGTTTCAAAAGTAACTTTGGATGAAAAAATTTTTTCAGATGACAAAGTTAATAACAATTTGATACATGAATATTATCTATTACAGGCAAGTAATGCTCGTAATCCTATAGCTCATACAAAAACAAGATGAGAAGTATCAGGTAGTGGAAAAAAGATTTATAGACAGAAAGGTACTGGATGAGCCAGAGCTGGAGAAAAAAGATCTCCAGTTAGAGTTGGTTGAGGTGTCGCTTTCTGACCAAGAAATGAAAGAAATTATACAAAGAACATGAATAAAAAAGCTAGAAATTTAGCATTGTATGGATTGCTTACTCTAAAAGCAAAAGATAATGAAATTTTGGGACTAAAAGATTTCGATCTAAAAGAACCAAAGACCAAAGACGCTGTTGAAATTTTGACAAATATAGGAATCAACAACGACAAGATATTATTCGTATTAAACGAAAAAAATATCAACTTAATAAAGTCATTTAGAAACTTAAATAATGTAAAGTATTTATTAGCTGACTACTTAAATCCAAAAGATTTATTAGAATACAACAAGATCTTATTCTTGGAATCAGCTTTGAAAAAAATTAATAAGGAATAATTAACAATTAATAATTGTAGAAACTTCCTTAATTATTCATTCTTAATTCTTAATTCTTAATTAAAATGACATACAGAGAAAAATTACAAAGGAGAGCAATAAAAAATACTGAAGTAAAAGCTCTAAAAAAGCTTACACCATACGACATTATTTTATGATCTTATGTGACAGAAAAGACATACAAAATGCAAGAAAATGCAAATAAGTACTGTTTTAAAGTTCACAAAGATGCAAATAAGAACGATGTGAAAGAAGCTATAAAGTACATATACAAAGTAACTCCTTTGGAAGTAAATATAGTAAATGTTGCTTTTAAATGAAGAAGTCAAAGAAAATTAGTTAGGAGATCTCACAAAAAAGCAATAGTTACATTGGATAAAAAAGATAAGATAGAGATCTGATTATAAAATATTTATTCTATGAATTTATAACATCAAATGGCTGTAAAGACTTATAAACCATATACTCCATCTAGAAGATTTATGGTATGATACGACTTTAGTGATATCACTACAAACAAACCTGAAAAATCTTTAACAAAGTTTTTGGGAAAAACTGGTGGTAGAAACAATCAATGAAGGATCACTTCTAGATTTAGAGGAGGTTGACACAAGAGATTGTATAGAGTTGTAGATTTTAGAGGATATGACAAAGCTGATATACCAGCAAAAGTTGCATCTATAGAATACGATCCATACAGGACTTGTAGAATTGCTTTGTTAAATTATGTTGATTGAGAAAAAAGATATGTTTTAGCTTGGAAAGGTATAAAAGTTTGAGAGACAGTAATGACATGAGCTAAATGAGAAATCAAAGCAGGAAACAGAAAGCAATTAAAAGATATCCCAGAATGAGTAAATATCTACAATTTGGAGATTACACCTATGTCAAAGTGAAAATTAATCAAATCTGCAGGTACTTATGCTACTATTGCATGAAAAGATGAACTACAATCTTTGATATTCGTAAAGTTGCCATCAGGAGAAGTTAGAAAATTCAATGAAAACTGTTGGGCTACAATATGAGAGGTCTGAAATGAACAACACAAAAATATTGTAATAGGAAAAGCTGGAAGACAGAGATGGAAATGAAGAAAACCACATATCCTTTGAATCAATATGAACCCTGTTGATCATCCACATGGATGATGAGAAGCTCATACAGATATCTGATCAAAGAAATGACCAAAATCATTCAGTGGAAAATTAGTAATGCCTGGAATCAAGACGAGAAAAAGTAAAAAATGGTCAGATAAATTTATTGCTTCAAAAAGAACAAAATAATTAAAGTCATTTAGACTTTGGATGAAAAACTTTAAACTTTAAACTAAATTAAGTAATGGCTAGATCACTAAAAAAATGATTCTATGTAAACGAAAAGCTTCTATTAAAATGTAAAAAGATGACAGAAAGCTGAGATAAAAAAGTTTTAAAAGTATGGGATAGAGCTTGTTGTATAGTCCCAGATATGATTGGATTCACACTTGCTGTACATAATGGAAAACAATTTGTGAGTGTATATATCACAGAAGATATGTTATGACACAGATTGGGTGAATTTGTCCCAACGAGGACATTTAGAGGACACCCTTTCTAAATTAAAAAAACAATTTTAATATTTTAAAACTCTAGATCATGAACAAGGAAAATATGACAGCAACATTGAAATATGCTCTTGTATCTGACAAAAAAATGCTACTGATAGCAAAGCTTGTAAAATGAAAAGATGTACAAGAAGCATTGGATATTTTGGACTACATGCCAAAGAAAGCAGCAAAGTCTCTGGCAAAAGTTATTAGATCAGCTGCAGCAAATGCTGTGACAAATGGAAAAAAATCTTTATGAGACTTATACATAGAAGCTATAGTAGTTTCAAAATGACCAAAGTTAAAAAGGATTAGATTTACATCTAGATCTAGGATAAGTCATTATGAAAAATATAGATGCTTTGTTAAAGTTATTTTAAATACTAAGTAATTAAGTTAATGTGACAAAAAGTAAATCCTATATGAATGAGAGTTTGAGCTATGAAATCTTGGCCATGCGAATGGTATGCTAAAACAAAGATGCAATGAGCAGATTTTTTTGTTGAAGATATCAAAATTAGAGATTTTATAGAAAAAAAATATCCTCAAACTGGTATTGCAAAAGTTATCATCAGAAAAACTCAAAAAGAATGTGAACTTATCATATTCACAAGCAAAGTATGAGTTTTGATGTGAAAGCAATGAGTAAATATAAAGGATTTGGAAACTGAATTAGAGAGAAAGTTTCACAAAAAATTTAAAATAAATGTCAAAGAAGTGAAAGTCCCTGAGCTTTCTGCTAAAATAATGGCTGAATTTATTTCAAGTCAATTGGAAAATAGGATGCCTTACAGGAAAGTTGCAAAGAATGTATTGCAAAAAGTAATGCAAAAATGAGCAAACTGAATTAAGATTTCTGTAGGATGAAGATTAAATTGAGCAGAAATAGCGAGAGCTGAAAAATTTATAGATGGAAGAGTTTCATTGCAAACATTTAGATCTGATATTGATTATCACTATATGCAAGCAATGACAAAATATGGAGTTTTGTGAGTAAAGGTCCGAATTGAAAAATGAACATTATACAACAAAAAGAAAGCTCCAAAAAAATCTATTAGCTTATAATTAATACAAGTTCAAAGTATTTATCAGTTATTTATGTAAAATGTTATTAACACCAAAAAGACGAAAACATAGAAAACAAATTGTCCCTTCTCTAAAATGAAAGAGTGCGAGATGAAACACTGTATCTTTCGGAGATTATTGACTAAAAGCTACTACTAGCTGATATATTTCAAACAGACAAATTGAAGCTGCCAGAAAAGTAATAGTAAGGCATACAAAGAAAGTTTGAAGATTATGGCTTAGAGTATTCCCAGATGTTCCATTTACAAAAAAGTGATTGGAAATGCCGATGGGAAAGTGAAAATGAGATGTAGATATTTATAAAGCTCCTGTTAAAAAAGGAAAAATCATACTTGAAGTATGATGACTCGACAAAGAACTTACAGAAAAAATACTAACTAGTGCAGCAAAAAAATTACCTATCAAGGCCAGAGTTGTTGCAAAGTGAGAATTAAATTAATAATGTTTATTTAAATTAACCAATATACAAATGAAAGGTACTGGTACATATATGCAAAAGATTAACGATATGACAGTTAAAGAACTTGTAAAAGAGAGAGCAAAATTGAAAAAAGAATTGTTCGAATTGAAAATGAAAAATGCTATTAGAGGATTGAAAGAAACTCATAAAATATGAGATTTAAAAGTTCAAATAGCAAGAATAAATACTGTTTTAAAATCTAAAATAGCTAAATAATGGCAATCATAGGAAATAAAAGCATCAAAGAACTTGTATGAGAAGTTGTTAGCGACAAAACAGATAAAACTCGCACAGTATTGGTAAAATCTGTAAAAATGCATCCTTTGTACAAAAAAAGATTTGTTGTCTCAAAGAAATACTACATTCATGATGAAAAAAATGAATCTAAGATTTGAGACACAGTAAAATTTAGAGAATGTAGACCTTTGAGTAAAAATAAGAGATGGAAATTGATAGAAATCGTAAAATAATGATTTATCAAAAATTTTTATTGTATAATAGTTATTAAAAATGTTAAAAGTTGAATCAGTCGTAACTGTTGCAGACAATACTTGAGCAAAAAAAGCAAAAATAATTAGAATATTAAAATGATCTACTGGAAGTACTGCTACTGTAGGTGATAGTGTCGTTGTAGCTATCAAGACAGCTATGCCAAATGGTAATGTGAAAAAATGACAAGTAATAAAAGCTTTAGTCGTAAGGACAAAGAAAGAAGTTGCTAGAAAAGATGGTACATACATCAGATTTGGAGATAATGCTGTAATCCTTATGACAAAGAATGAAAAATGAGAACGAAATCCAGTTTGAAAAAGAATATTCGGACCAGTAGCGAGAGAATTGAGAGATTTGTGATACAAGAATATAACAAATATGGCTGAAGAAGTATTGTAATTTTTTAATGTTTAAGACAATTTATTATGAAAAAATTAAGAAAAGGAGATCCTGTAATGGTTATTGCTGGGAAATTCAAATGAAAGATTTCCACAATAGAAAGTGTAGATTGAGATTTCGTTGTCGTAAAAGATATCAATGTAGCTAAAAAGGCTGTAAAGTGACAATGATTTGTAAAAAAAACATTACCAATACATATATCAAATGTAATGTATTATGTAGAAAGTGAAAAAAAACCTTCTAAAATAAAGATTGAAATCACAAAAGATGGTAAAAAAATCAGAAAAACTAAAGTTTGAAATAAGGAAATAAAATAATATTTACTTCAAAACTTTTAACTAAATAATTATTTGTATAAATGGCTAAAGAGTATAAAAAAAGATTACAAGAGAGATTAAATATAAAAAACATCAATGCTGTTCCTCATGTAGATTCTGTAATCGTTTCAATGTGAATCGGATCAATCGTTACGAGGAAATGACACAAAGACTTTGAAGAATTTGAAAAGAATTTGACTATGATTACATGACAAAAACCTCGTTTGTTAAAAGCAAAAAAAGCTATATCAAACTTCAAATTGAGAGAAGGAATGCCTGTCATGTTACAATGTACTTTGAGATGAAACAGAGCTGAAGACTTCTTGGACAGACTTTGTAAATTAATATTACCAAGAATCAGAGATTTCGAATGAACAAGCAAGAGAAGTTTCGATAATCAAGCTAATTTAAATATGTGAATCAGAAATTACAACATATTCCCAGAATTATGAGTTGATGATGTGACAATACCTATGTGAATAGGAATCACAGTAGTGACTACTACAAACGACAAAGAAGAATCTCAAGCATTATTAGAAGAAATATGATTTGTGTTTAAATAATAAATAATCGATTTAATTTATATTTGTTTATTTAAAAAATGGCAAGAACGGCTCTAAAAGCAAAACAATGGAAAATGTATGAAGAAAAATTTATACAAAAAAAAGATGTTAAGTGAGTAAAATACTACAATAGATGTAGATTGTGTGGTAGATCAAAATGATATTTCAGAGATTTTGGTATTTGTAGAGTTTGTCTCAGAAAATACGCAAGAGAATGAAAAATCATGTGATTAAAAAAAGCAAGTTGGTAATTTGCCACACTATTAGAATTTTTATTTTGTGAAAACTATTTAATTATGAGTTATGTAAATGCGCCTGTTCATGATCTATTGATTAGGATCAAAAATGCATACATGGCAAGGAAAACAAATCTAAGTGGAATAACTTATTCTAAATTTAAAACTAATGTTTTGGATTTATTAAAGAGATATAATTTTGTTAAAGATTTTGAAATCGTCGACAAAAATGGTAAAAAGGAGATTAAAGTTTTGCTAAAACCAGTTGAAAATCCTGTAAACGATATTCCAGAAATTAAATTCTATTCAAAACCATCTAGACCTCGATATGTAAGTTACAAAGATTTACATGTTGTTGCATGATGAAAATGAATTTGAATTATTTCCACAAATCAATGACTTATGGCTTCTCACGAAGCAAAAGCTAAAAAACTTGGATGAGAATTAATTGCAGAAATATATTAATAGAACAAATTTATAATTTATGATCTTATCACAATGTCAAAAATTTGAAAAAAACCAGTTGCTATACCAGCATGAGTTGAAGTAACTATAGACAATAACCTAGTAAAGGTAAAATGACCAAAATGAGAATTATCTCAAAAAATTCTTGATTGTGTAAACATAAAAGTAGAAGATGGTCAAATCGTTACATCTATTACAGATGACGAAAATAAACCTTTTTGGGGATTATCAAGGAGTCTAATAAACAATATGATTGAATGAGTTACAAAAGGATTTGAAAAAAAACTTATGATTATATGAGTTTGATATGGAGCTCAAGTTCAATGAAGTAAAATTGTATTATCTTTGTGATATTCACACAAAGTTGAATACACTGTACCACAAGGAGTCAGTGTCTCAGCTGAACAAGATGCTAAATGAAATACCATACTAACTTTGACAAGTATAGATAAACAACTCATATGAGAAGTAGCTGCCAAAATAAAGACTTACAGAAAGACAGAACCATACAAAGGAAAATGAATTAGATACATTGATGAATACATTAAATTAAAACCAGGAAAATCTGCTAAATAGTTAATTTATAATTTTAAACAATAGAAAAATGTCTCATTTAGGAAACAAATTAAAAGCCAAATTAGAAAAATATACTATGAGAAAAAATAGGGTTAATAACAAAATCAAAGCTAGTAACCCAGACAATAGAATCGTAGTAACCAGATCAAATATGTACATTAAAGCAGAAATAGTTGATAAAAATTGAAACATACTTGCTTGTGTTTCTGACAAATGATTAAATGGAAAGACAAAGAGTGAAAGAGCTTTCGCTGCTTGAGAAACTTTGGCAAAAATCATATCAGAAAAGAAATTAACTAAAGTTGTATTTGATAGAAATGGTTATTTATACCATGGAAGAGTAAAAGCTTTGGCTGAATGAATTAGAAAGTGAGGAGTTAACTTATAATACATATTTACTTACATAATAAATTGTTTAATGGAAAAAGATAAGACAAAAAAGGAGTTTGATGAGCTTCTTTTGGAAGTTAGAAAAGTAACTAGAGTAACTACTTGATGAAGGAGAATGTCTTTTAGAGCGACAGTTTTGGTATGAAACAAAAAAGGAAAAATTTGATTAGGATTATCAAAATGAGTTGATGTAACATCTGCTGTAAAAAAGGCTACTAACGAAGCATACAAAAAAATGTTTATAGTACCTATTACAAAAGATAAGACAGTTCCTTATTCAATCACAAATAAATACAAATCTTGTATAGTAAAGGTTTTACCAGCTACACAAGGTACGTGATTAAAAGCTGGATCTTCTGTTAGATCTGTATTAGAATTAGCTTGATATGAAAACATATTATCAAAGATAGTTGGTTCAAACAACAAGCTTAATAATGCTATTGCTTGTATCAATGCTTTGAGTATGTACAAATACGCTGATCACTTTACAGCTATCAAAGAGGAAAAAGTTGAAGAAAAAGTTGAAGAAAAAGTAGAAGAAGCTAAAGGAGAAACAAAGAACGAAAAGAAAGTAGTTGAAGAAGTAAAAGAAGAAAAAGTTGAAAAGAAAGCTCCTGCTAAAAAGGCTACAACTGAAAAAAAAGCTACCGCTACAAAGAAACCAGCTGAAAAAAAAGCAGAAAAGGAAGAAAAAGCTGAAAAAAAAGCTCCAGCTAGAAAAGCTACAGCCACAAAGAAACCAGCCGCTAAAAAAACTACAAAAAAAGAAGAAAAATAATTGATTTTTATCTATAATTACCATTTAATAATGAAATTATGTGAATTAAAAAGAAGTACTTGATTAAAAAACAAGTCAAATAGAATTTGAAGATGAAACTGAAGTAAATGAACATATTCTGGTAGATGACAAAAATGACAAAAAGCCAGATCATGACATTCTGCTAAGCCATTCTTTGAATGAGGACAAACTTCAATAGTCATGAGAATGCCAAAAGCTAGATGATTCAAAAGAAATGATAAATTAGTTACACACTACTCTGTCATAAATTTGAGTAATTTAGAAAAAGATGAGAGAATAACAAAAGATATGGAAATAACAAAATTTAAGTTAAAAGAACTCGGATATATCAAAAAAGAATCTGAATTTGTAAAAGTTTTGTGAAATTGAGATTTTTCAAAGAAATTAACATTCACAGGATTAGAAAAGTTCTCAAAATCAGCATTAGAAAAGATTGAAAAGGCATGAGCAAAAGTTAACTAGTTTTACTTAAATTTTATTCGTGATGAGTAAATTTAGAAAAAAGTTTAATAGTATCATAAGTAATAAATCTTTGATGAAAAAGATTTGGTTTACATTATGAATGCTTGCAATATACAGATTGTTAGTTCATATTCCAGTTCCATTTGTAGATATTGATAATTTAATGGGACAGATATGAGCTATAAGTTCAAGTGGATTATGATATTTGGTAATGATGATGTGATGATCTTTGGACAACTTTTCCATTATAGCTATATGACTCTCGCCATATATCAATGCATCAATCATCATGCAATTATTATGAGCTGTAATTCCTAGTCTGGAACAATTGACTGAGGAATGAGAATCATGACAACAAAAAATTAACCAATATACTAGATATTTATCAATTCCTTTGGCATTTTTACAAGGAATCTGAATGGTATTTTTTATAAATTACTCATTATGAGGAAATGTAATAGATACTTCAGCTAGTACTTTGATATTAGCTGCATTGGCTATGACAATTGGTTCAGTATTATTGATGTGGATATGAGAATTAATCACAGAAAAATGAATTGCTAATGGTATATCAATACTTATCTTCTCATCAATTGTTGCTTGAATCACACAGAGTGTATACGGAAGTTTTTCAGGGACATCAAGTATATGATGAATGTTCTTATTTATGTTAGTGATTATATTGGTATTAATTGTATTGTCGATATTTATATTAAAATCTACTAAGGAAATTCCTATCATATATGCCAGAAAAGGTAAAGTGCAGGAAAGCTCAATATTGCCAATACCTATGAATCCAGTATGAATGATACCTATCATCTTTTCTATGGCATTTGTGTCATTTCCATATTTATTATCAAAAATAATAGTTCAATTCCAACCAATGAATACTAAATTAGTACATATAGCTGATTGGATTGAATCAAATTTGAATATCTATTCACAACAACCAGGACGATGAGCTGTATTATTATACTTTATACTGATTGTAGCATTTACATTCTTCTACACTCTAATTGTATTCAGTCCAGAAAAGATGTCTGATAATATCCAAAAAAGATGAGGATTTGTCCCATGAATTAGACCATGAAAAGAGACATCGGCATACATCAACAAAATATTGATGCACTTGTGTCTATGGTGATGAATCGGATTGGCTCTTGTAGGTATCTATAGTTATGTATTAAATTACATCCCTTTCATACAAAATTTAGTTGCCTCATTATGATCTTTGCCTGTTGTCGTTACATGATCTGGAGTAATTATCATCGTATGAGTTGTACAAGAAATCATAAATAAAATTGAAACAGATTTGATTATGCAAAGGTATGAAAAATATGATGCTGAAGAAGTAAACAAATCACTCAGAGAACTATAAAATCTGAAATAATAAAAATCCGGTCTTGATTGATCGGATTTTTTTAATATTTGATTGATTACACAATGGGGTTTAATTGATGATTAAATTTTATCATCAATTTTCTAAATAATGAAACGGTACAAACTGGCATTTTTAAATGATTATTTATCAGAAACTCTTTTGAATACAACCCATACCCATTTTCTCAATTCTTTCCATAATAGTGGATTTTCAATTTTTGTCATTATCTCCTCTGTTTTCAATGCATTCAAATGCTTTACATAATATGGGTGTTGGATAGTATGTTTAACATTGTATTTAGCTCACCAAAGAATTCTAGATGTGATTGTACCAAACTCAGCTCTAGAAACGATATCATTTGGCAAAAATTCATTATTCTCCATATCAATTCACATAATTCATAATGTACAAGATTTTATTGCATAATCTTTAATTTCTTCCGATTCCCAAATAGCTGGATTATCATTAAATGATAAACAATGCTCCGGCACATCATCAGGAATTTCAAATCATAAAACATTTACCATAAAGTTAACGACCATCTTTGCCATATGTCATCTCAAAAGATATCAATCAGGATTAGCTTTTTCAAAGCTATCAATAGTAGTGATACCATTAGCATAAGCCCAGTTATAAGCTGCTAAAACCTCATCATCGTAAACATTTCAAAAATTATAAGGTTCATCATCTCAAGCAGATCAATGAGTATTTTTTTCTCAACAAGTTCAATCATAATAGCTATCAGAGAAATCTCAATTAGGACAGTAATCTCTCTTTAATTGAGTTCAACCTCAGTGAGATGAATTCTGCTCTCGTTTTGCAGTAATAGTTAATCCATCCAATGGCATAGTATCAGGCACTACTGGTTGCCATCAAACAAATTTATATCAAGTTTTTATAGGATCTTCAGGAGCTGTTATTGGAGATTCATACTTTCAAGTATAAGTAATAGTCACACCACTATCAATCTCAAAAGTAATAGTATAAACCTCTCTATTATAATAAATCTCCACTACTGTACTTCCATCTCATAATATTGATTGTTGAGTAAATGGTTGCATTACAAATCATGTATATAATCTTCAAACAGCTTGAGTCGGTTCACCTGTTACTCAATACATAGTTTCAGTATTATACAAAGAATATCAAGTATCAGAAATATTCTCAAGATAATATTCAACGTTGTAAACAATTCCTGTATTCGCTATCCATTGTGCTGTTATATCCAATCCATTTAATGGCATTGTGTTTGGCACACTTGGACTCCATCATGCAAATGTATATCATGTTCTACTTGGATCTGCTGGTGTTGTTATTGCTGATCCATATTTTCATGTTATTGTTTCTGTTTCACTTCATCCATTTGCATTGAATGTTATACTATATTCATTCCTACTGTAGTAGATATTGATTATTGTACTTCCATCTGGTTTAATATTAGCTTGTGTTACTCATCCACTCAATGTGAATCCATCAAATGTACTTGATTCTGCTTGTGTCTGTGTATCACTTGTTCCATACATATTATATCCACTCAATAATA
>FLNV01002134.1_pt1 | contig 14320 bp, 10 predicted proteins | sample 1140351 | NCBI WGS metagenome assembly FLNV01 (sample SAMEA3878207, study PRJEB12797) | bioreactor metagenome | biome: Moose rumen | place: Sweden | collected 2011-10 | reverse complement strand
TATAATGGAGTATATTTATGCCTCCAGTGCCGAGTTTGGGCTGACAATCTATCAGCAGTTCCCAGAGCAGTGACCCACGAGGATATTATGTGACATCTATTCTGACCTTGCCACCCAGACTTTATGCGAATGGCTGCCACGAGTAGTGATTCCTGAGGTGGTGTCTGCTACGATCCGTTTGAGGTCTATCGAGGCTGCTGTCCTTGACATCCCTGTGGCTATTGTATAGTCGGTGAGCGTCATATATCCATGTTGACTGATTATGTCTCTTGCCTTTGCCAGACGTTCCTCGTTGTTGTATCTTACTTTCCTTGCTGAGACGATGTCCTTCTCAATTCGGTCGAAGTTAGCCTGAAGGTTCATCTTCTCCAGCAATTCTGGGTCGGGCTTGAAATTGATGCCTTTGATGCATACGTGTCTGTATTTGGCTTTTGGACTATCTTCGGAGCCGCTATCCTTAGCCATTTCTTTTTCTGACGGTGTAGATGTGTCGAAGCCCAGCGACAGCGAGAATACGCCCAAACCATCGATTTTTATGGTGTGACCCAGAGGCATCCAGCTTTCCATTACAGAAGTCAAGGCATCGAAGACTGCACGGATAAGTCCGTCACTGATGCTGCCTGAATAGTCTCGCATGTGCTTGATGACTGTTTCGTAGTCGTGAAGTGAGTAGGTCTGCATTTTGGGGAATATAATCTTTTTGCCTTCTGACATTTCCTCCGGCAGTTCCTGTAAAATGTAATTTGCCATAGTTTTAATAGTTTATATTGTTCTGTTATTATCTCTCTTCTGTTCTGAAAATTTTATGTTCGCGGCCGTTGAACTTGTATTCGCAGCCTTCGAACATGTGTTCTCTGTCCTTGAACTTATGTTCAACGCCCATGAACATAAAATTCTACGCTGCAAAAATACATATTTCTTTTTATTCCACCAAATAATTCCATTACGTTTTGCAAGTTTTAAGGCAGAGAATAAGGTTTTTCCCGTAAATATTCGATTTTTTTGAAGTTTTTTTTCTAAAAGTGATACTAATTGCAGTTTTTTTTGTAATTTTGTCACCGATTAAGCTAGTCCAAGCTGTCGAAGGCCAGCAATGGCTGATGACTGTGAGGGAATGGCGGATTAAAACAAACATCGATGGAATCTGGAGGCTGAGAACACCGTTTGTAAGGACAGCCGAAGGGAAAGGACGTTTTCTGAACGTTACCTGTCTGTATACTCAAATCTCGCAAATTTGAATCTTCCTACAGCGGTAATGCAACGAAGCGTTCGCGTGGGTGTATTATATCCCGGCCAATTCGTTACTATCATTATATCTTGATGGTTAGCGACTATGCCGAAATATATAATCACTCGGCGTGGGCTGGCTTGCGTTGCTTATCCTTAGGAAGAGGCAATGCGAGAGCCTGAGTATAGGGATAGGCGCGGAGGAATAACTCCCACGTCTTTTTTATTTCCAATTATTATTAGTAAGTATTAATACTGAATTTGGGAGTTATAGGTTACATATTTTATATTAATATGGGTAAAAAAACTTCACTTTTAATGGCTGCAGTTATTATGCTGGTAGCATCAAGTTGCAGTAGTCGTCTCACGGACTTCACGGTTATTTCAACCAAAAATGTTCCTATTGGAGATCAGCCAACTAATCTTTCTAAAGCACCAACAAGGGTAAAGGGTGTTGACAAGGCTCATTTCATTTTGTTCATACCTCTTGGTTCCCCAAATTTGAAAGAAGCTATTGACAAAGCGATCGAGAAATATCCTGGTGCTGTTGCTTTGGCTGATGGAGTAGTAAAGAGTAAATTTATGGATTTTCTTTTGTATGGTCAAACCAGTTATGTTGTAGAAGGTACCCCGCTCTACCCAACTGACGATCAGAAAACTACTAGCGACAGCCAGAATCAGTCGGCAAATAAATCTGCGTCAGATACATCTTTCATGAGAATTACGCATCAAGTGAATAAAGAGAGAAATGTAACAGAGTTAGCAAAAATGTATGATGTTTCCGTAAGTGAGATTATCAGATGGAATAAACTGAGTAGTCCAGCATTGAAAGAAGGTCAGGAAATCATTATTTACTTACCAAAATAAGACGATTCTGGTGTGATAAAATCAACGACTATAAATTTTACGAATCTTATGGATATTAATGTGTGGTTAATTCGTGAAATTCTTAGTCGTTGATTTGCCTATCCTATTATTGCAGACCTCATTACATATTTGCCTGATGTATTAGTCAGAAGCGGTAGTCGATACCCAGTCCGATGACATTGTTGGTGCGTGAGTAGGTCTCTATGCCGTATGAAGCCTGCTTCTCGTAGTCGCTGTAGATACTGATGAAATAGCCGGCATTCAGGCGAACCTTCTCATTGATGTTCCAGGCACCACCTAAGCCGATGCTATAGCTGTCGCAGGCAAAAGAGGTGTTCTGTTGGTATCCGTCAGAAAGTCCGTAGTCGGTACGCTGGCCACCACAGCTTACTGTAAACTTTTCGTTGATATCATATTCAACACCAGCCAGGAACTCATGAGTGCCGTGAGTAAGTTCGTTCTGACGATCATTAGCCATTTTAGCGTTCTTATCATCGAAGAAATGATACTCAAGAGTAGCACGGAGTTTCGGTGTGAACTCGTAACCTGCTGCTACAGAGAGCAATGCAGGCATGTCGTAACGAGTGCGGGCACCATCTTGATAAGGAGCGGTGTAAACAGCCAAACCTCCTTCTACAGTAGTCTTAATTTGAGTGGCCATTGCTGCAGCTTGTTCTGCTGGCAGGGCTCCTGCTGCTACAAGTTTTACCAATGGAGCCTCAACAAGCTGTTCTGAGTTGAGCGAGGCTGACAAAGAATTTGTTTCGTTTTTGGTGCTGATCTTTGTGCGGAACTCATATCGGGCGGTAAGTGTGAGAGGTCCCTGATGGTAGTTTACGCTGATCATTGGTGTGAAGCCCCAGCCTTTCTGGTCGACATCGAGCGATAAATATGCGAGGCTGCCCATAGTGGAGTGATTTGCCCTAACATGTCCACGATAATATCCGTCATAGTAGTTGACACGCACTCCTGCTGCTGCTGAGAGACAGTCGAGCAGCTTATAGGTGAAATTCACCTGTCCGCCATAGATATACTGCTTGCCTTTCATCTCTGAGTCGTACTGGTCGGGAGTTACAACAGGAGCGAAGCCCTGAGTTGCATCCGACAGGCTCTTGGTAAGTGAGGTAATCGTGCTACCCATCAGTACATTAAACATTGGTACGCCATTGTCGTATTTCACGAAGCCACCACTTCCCACAATACCAATCATCGATGAAATGGCCCATTTGTCTTTCTTATAAGCAGCAAAAAGAGCTGGTACTATCGGTGCTGAGGCTACTCCTTCATACTTGGTATCACCAAGCTTGATATCTCGATTCTGCCAAGGTTTCTGGAAGTTGAGTGATAGCTGCCATCCCTCTTTTGCCCAAGCCATACCGGCAGGGTTGGAGTAGGCAGCGTCGATATCGAACGTGGCACCACGGGCCATCATACGGTCGAAGGCGATGTGGTAGTTGGTGTTGGTCATCAGACCACCGGCAAAGGTTGAGGCACTTGCAAAAAATGCCAATACTGTAAGTGTCAGAACTTTCTTTATCATAATGTCAATCTTTGGTTGATGGCGCAAAGGTACTAACAAAATACTGGATAACAGACAATTCTGTGAAAAAGTTACGTAAATCGACACTTTTTCTTTGCGTTATTCGATATATATCGTTTTTTTATGTAATTTTGCAGTAGAAATGAATAAGGCGACAAAAGATTTTATACGTGAGCACGCTGATGCAGACGTGCGTCAACTGGCACTTCAGGCGAAAAATACCCCAGAGGTGGATTTGACCTATGCTTTGGAACAGATTGCCGGGAGGCAGAAAGCAAAGTCAAAGCTTCCAACTTTGGCAAAGATTGATGGTATGGTGTATCCCCCGCATATATCAATGGAGCAGTGCTCGAGTGAACTGACTGCGAAGTATAAAGAAGAGATCGTTTCGAGCGGCAACTGCTTCGTAGATCTGACAGGTGGCTTTGGAGTGGATTTTTCATTTATTGCCAAAAAGTTCAAACATGCCGCTTATGTGGAGCATCAGAAACATTTATGCGCTATCGCTTCAGAGAATTTCAGACTCTTAGGTCTAGATAATGCAGAGGTCATAAATGCCGATGGAATCGAGTATCTTCATCAGATGGATCATATGGACCTTGTCTTTATCGATCCAGCAAGAAGGGATGATCACGGAGGCCGGACATATGGGATTGCTGACTGTACTCCGAATGTGCTTGAGGTGATGGAAGAGCTGATGCAGAAGACGGGTATGCTGTTGCTGAAGCTGTCACCGATGCTGGATTGGAGAAAGGCCCTGAAGGATATAGGGGGAGTAAGCGAGGTGCATATAGTGTCTGTGGATAATGAGTGCAAGGAACTGCTGATAATGGTGAAACATGATGTGCAGCCAATAAAAGTAGTATGTGTCAATCTGCTTTCGAATGGAGAGAGAGAAGTCTTTGAATTTATAGCAAGTGACTCAGAAAGAGCGCAGAAGTGCCTGACATCTTTGCGTCCTTTTCTTTACGAGCCGAATGCCTCAATTATGAAGGCAGGATGCTTTGATGAGATACAAGCTAAATTCCCTGTTGCTCAACTTGACAATAATAGTCATTTGTTTGTGTCTGATCATGAGATTCCGGATTTTCCTGGTAGGCAGTTCGAGATTCTGCGGAGCACATCGATGAACAAACGTGAACTCAAAGATGCTCTCGCAGATATCGACAAGGCAAATATCGCGGTGAGGAACTTCCCTCTTTCTGTAGCAGAATTACGTAAAAAGCTAAAGCTTAATGACGGTGGCGATGTGTTTATCTTTGCCACAACAGTTGCAAAAGAAGGTCATCAGTTGTTTATTTGCCGTAAAATTGGTTAAATCTTTTGTTTTTTCCTCTCTTTTTCGTTACCTTTGCAACGATATCAAAGCTTTAAAGAAAAAACGAATATGTCGTCAGTAGAAATTAGAAAGGTCACAGACAAGAAAAGTCTCACCGACTTCATAGATTTTCATTATGAATTGTATAAGGGGAATCAGTATGATGCCCCCAATCTATATAGTGATGACTTACATACCCTGAGCAAAGACAAGAATGCTGCCTTTGAGTTTTGTGATGCTGAGTATTTTCTTGCTTATAAGGACGGCAAACTTGTTGGTCGCATAGCTGGTATCATCAATCGCAGGGCCAACGAGAAATGGAATCGTAAGAGCGTTCGTTTCGGATGGGTGGACTTCATTGATGATATAGAAGTGAGTCGCGCACTCTTTGATGCTGTTGAGCAATGGGGACGCGAGAAAGGAATGACAGAAATAGTCGGACCTTTAGGATTCACGGATATGGATCCGGAAGGTATGCTTATAGAAGGCTTCGACCAGATGAGCACGATGGCTACCATCTACAATTATCCTTATTATCCCAAGCATATCGAACAGCTTGGCGGATGGGAGAAAGATAACGACTATGTTGAGTTTAAGCTATTTGTTCCCAAGAAGGATATGCCTGAGAAATTCAGGAAAGTGTCAGAGCTGGTGATGAAACGTTATAACCTTCACCCAACACATCCGAAGCGCAGTCAGGTAATGGGTAAGGAGCAGATAGGCCGTAAGGTGCTCGATGTGGTAAACAAGAGCTTTGGTCATCTTTATGGTTACTCTCAGATGACAGAAGCCCAGATCGACGAGTATCTGAATATGTATTTCCCCTTGCTCGACATGAATCTTATATGTCTTATTGAAGACTGGAACACTCCAAATCATGATATTGTAGGTGTTGGCATCTCTATCACCTCAATGACACGTGCTTTGCAGAAATGTCATAAGGGTCGTCTGTGGCCTTTCGGGTGGTGGCATTGTCTGAGGGCGCTGAAGTTCCATAAGGCGGAGTGTGTTGACCTTATGCTGGTGGGTATCCTGCCGGAATATCAGCAGAAAGGTGCTAACGCCCTGTTGTTCTATGATCTTATCCCTATCTATCAGAAGTACGGTTTCAAGTGGGGCGAGACAAATGTGGAGATGGAGACTAACGATAAGGTTCAGAGTCAGTGGCAATATCTGGAGCGCGAGCAACATAAGCGTCGTCGCTGCTTCCGTAAATCATTATAACCTAACTGTAAAATGGCAGAAAATAATAACATAATCCAAGAAGAAAACGTCATTTACGATGACGATAACATTCGTACCCTAACAGGTCTTGAACATATCCGCCTGCGTCCTGGTATGTATATCGGACGTCTTGGAGATGGCTCTTCGGCAGAAGACGGTATTTACGTCCTCTTGAAGGAAGTCTTCGATAACTCTATCGATGAATTTAAGATGAAGGCAGGCGACCGTATCGAGGTAACGGTAGAGGATAATCTCCGTATCTCCGTTCGCGACTATGGTCGAGGAATCCCTCAAGGAAAACTAATCGACAGTGTGAGTATCCTGAACACTAGTGGAAAGTTCGATTCGAAGGCGTTTAAGAAGAGTATCGGACTTAATGGAGTAGGTGTGAAGGCTGTGAATGCGTTGAGTACTCATTTCGAGGTGCGCAGCTATCGCGACGGAAAGGTGCGTAAGGCTACTTTTGAGTGCGGCAAACTCACAAGCGATGTTACAGAACCATCTCAGGATGAGAATGGCACATATATTTATTTTGAGCCGGATGCTTCGATGTTCCATAATTATAAGTTCCATGATGAGATAGTAGAAAACATGCTCCGCAACTACACTTATCTTAACATCGGACTGACGATAATGTATAACGGGCGCCGTATCCTCTCCCGTCATGGACTCGAAGACCTGTTGAAGGACCGTATGACCAGCGATGCTCTCTATCCTATCATTCACCTTCAGGGTGACGACATAGAGATTGCCTTTACCCACGCTAATCAGTATGGTGAGGAGTATTATTCGTTTGTCAATGGACAGCATACCACTCAGGGCGGCACCCATCAGAGTGCCTTTAAGGAGCATATCGCAAGAACCATCAAGGAGTTCTTCAATAAGTATGAGTATGGCGATATCCGTACAGGTATCGTAGCGGCTATCTCCATCAATGTCGAGGAACCTATCTTCGAGAGCCAGACAAAGATAAAGCTGGGTTCTACTGTTATGTCGCCTGAGGGTATCAGCATTAATAAGTATGTGGGTGACTTCATAAAGCAGGAGGTGGATAACTATCTCCATATCCATAGCGATGTGGCAGAGGTTCTGGAGAATAAGATCAAGGAGAGCGAGCGTGATCGTAAGGCGATGGCTGGTGTTACAAAGTTGGCTCGTGAACGTGCCAAGAAGGCCAACCTCCATAATCGTAAGCTTCGCGACTGCCGCATCCACTTCTCTGACGTTAAGAGTGAGCGTAAGGAGGAGTCGAGCATCTTTATTACAGAGGGTGACTCTGCCAGCGGAAGCATCACCAAGAGCCGTGATGTGAATACTCAGGCAGTATTCTCACTTAGAGGTAAACCTCTCAACAGCTTTGGACTCACAAAGAAGGTTGTCTATGAGAACGAGGAGTTCAATCTGCTCCAGGCAGCCCTTGATATCGAGGAGGGACTTGACACATTGCGATATAATAAGGTCATTGTGGCTACTGATGCAGATGTCGATGGTATGCATATCCGATTGCTTATAATCACGTTCTTCTTGCAGTTCTTCCCTGAACTGATAAAGAAAGGACATGTCTATGTGCTGCAAACACCACTTTTCCGAGTCCGTAACCGTCGCACAAAGATAAAAAACAAAAATGTTATCGCTGAGGCTGATGCAAAAGCAGACAAGAAGAGTGATTTCATCACCCGTTACTGCTATAGTGAGGAGGAACGTGTAAAGGCTATCAGCGAGTTGGGACCAGACCCAGAGATAACTCGATTCAAAGGTCTTGGTGAGATCTCACCAGAGGAGTTTGCCGGATTCATAGGTCCGGATATCCGTCTGGAACAGGTGACTCTCCACAAGACAGACCAAGTACAGAAACTATTAGAATATTATATGGGCAAGAACACGATGGAGCGCCAGAACTTCATCATTGATAACCTTGTAATCGAGGAAGACCGCCCAGAAGAAGATGTTTATGAATAAGATAAGATTTGTATTGTGTTCAGCGATGCTTTCGCTGTTTACAATAAATGCTTCAGCTCAGATAAGAGTAAATAAGGGTGATGATAGTCCTTTGCGAAAACTTCAGTTCGCAGAGGTTGCCATCAATAACCTTTATGTAGACAGTGTCGATGAGAAGAAACTCGTGGAGGATGCCATTCGCGGTATGCTGGAGAAACTTGACCCTCATTCCACTTACGCTACACCAAAAGAAGTAAAGGAACTCAATGAACCCTTGAACGGTAATTTTGAGGGCATCGGGGTGCAGTTTAATATGATGCAGGATACCTTGATGGTAATCCAACCCGTTACCAATGGCCCTTCAGAGAAAGTGGGTATCATTGCAGGCGACCGTATCATATCTGTCAATGATACTGCCATCGCTGGTGTGAACATGTCAAAAGAGGAGATTATGAAACGCCTGCGTGGTCCTAAGGGCACGAAGGTGCGTCTTGGCATCGTTCGTTCTGGCATTAAGGAGAAGCTTGAGTTTACAGTTGTTCGCGATAAGATCCCTGTTCACTCTATCGATGCCACATATATGATTCGCCCGGGTATCGGATATATCCGCATTGGTAATTTTGGAGCTCAGACATACGAGGAGTTTGTTGCAAGTCTGAAAAAGCTACAGGCTCAGGGAATGAAAGACCTTATTCTCGATCTTCAGGAGAATGGCGGAGGTTATCTTAAGGCTGCTGTTGATATTGCTGATGAGTTCCTCAAGCGTGGAGATATGATTGTCTATACTGATGGTCGGAAAACCAAGCGATATGAATATCGTGCGCAAGGTGGAGGCCGTTTTACTACTGGTAAGGTGGTAGTGCTTGTGGATAGCTATACAGCCTCAGCAGCAGAGATTGTAACAGGTGCTATTCAGGATCAGGATCGTGGACTCGTTGTTGGTCGTCGTACCTTTGGAAAGGGCCTTGTACAGCGTCCTATCGACCTGCCCGACGGTTCTATGATTCGTCTCACAGTGGCTCATTACTATACTCCTTCAGGTCGCTGCATTCAGAAACCTTACACCAAGGGAGGTGCTAAGGATTACGCTATGGATATGGTAAATCGTCTGAAGAGTGGTGAACTGACAAATGCCGACAGCATCCACTTTGCTGACAGCCTGAAGTTTGAGACACTCCGTGAGCATCGCACCGTTTATGGTGGTGGGGGTATCATGCCGGATTATTATATCCCTCTCGACACTACTATTTATACTAAATTCCATCGTGAGTTGGCAGCTAAGTCGATAGTAATTCAGTCGAACCTGCGTTTCGTTGATAATCATCGTAAAGAACTGAAGCAGCGTTGGACGGATTTTGCTGAGTATAAGCAGAACTTTGAGATTCCACAGAGCCTTGTTGATGAGATCCTTGCTGAAGGCGAGAAACAGAACATCAAACCTAAGGACGATGCTGAGCTGCAGAAGACCTTGCCTTATCTACGACTACAGATGAAAGCCCTCATAGCCCGTGACCTATGGGACATGAGTGAGTATTTCTCTGTTTTCAACGAGAGTAGCGAGATAGTAAAGAAAGCCCTCGAGGTAATCCAGAATTAGCGCTCCAGTTCGAATACGGGAATAAATGATTTATCTACAGCGGTGGTTACTGTCTGACCTCCGCTGTAATATTTTCCTGTCTTACAATCACGCCAACGACCTGTGGTCTTTGGCAGATATGTCTTCCACTCTGTGACATCAGGCTCTGTTACAGGACTGATAAGCAGGCGAGGTCCAAACATATATTCATATTTCTGTGCCAATGCCTGTGGGTCGTCGGCAAAGTCGAATACCAGTGGGCGCATCATTGTATAACCTTCCTTTGCGATGCGCTCAGCACACTCTTCGATATAAGGGCGCAGAGCTTCACGTTGCTTAATGCATTTGGTTATTATCTTTTGTGCTTCAGCACCGTAGTTCCAAGGCTCTGTATTACTCATATAGCCGTGTACTCGCATCAGGGGCAGATAGACACTTGTCTCTATCCAGCGGAGCATGCGATCGATGTAATCCTGATTGTTGTATTGGTCTCCAGGACGGAAGAATCCTCCTGCATCGTACGTCCACCAGGGGATGCCTGCTGCCTGTACTCCAAGACCAGCTGTTATCTGTCGACGGAAGGTCTCCCAATCGTTGCCTACATCACCGCTCCACAGGGCAGAGCCATAGCGTTGGATGCCTGGGAATCCGCAACGGGTAAGAATCATCGGTTCCTTGCCTGCTTCAACTAATCCTTCATAAACGGTCTTGTTTACTAATAGCGGATAGATATTACGAACTTGTTCGCCACTCCATTTGCCATTATTAACCCTTCGGCCAGCAAGGTCGTCATTCTCAGGTTCTGTAGCGTCTTGCCACCATGCATCAATACCAAGAGGCAATAGTCTTTCCTTGAAATTCTTCCAGTAGGCAGCTGTCGCCAGGGGATTAAAGAAATCTATCCAGTCTGTGCCTGGGATATAAAAGTTGTCTCTCTCCATCTGACGACCTACCTCAGAGTTCTTGTCAATCTTAGACCATACGCTGAGCATAAGGCGGATGTCCATCTTATGCAGACTGTCTGTGAGTGCTTTTGGATCAGGATAGAAATCCTCATCAAACCTCATGGAGTTCCAGCCGTATTTTCCCCAATATTGCCAGTCTTGTACGATGAGGCTAAGGGGAATGTCTTCCTTACGGAAACGATTGGCAGTCTCGAGAATCTCCCGAGAACTATGGAATCGTTCGCGACAATGAACATAGCCCAATGCCCATTTTGGCATCTGTGGACATTCGCCCGTCAGTTGGCGATAGGTGGCGATTATCTCATCGGGAGAACCTACGAATATGGTGTAATCTACTGCTGTGGCCACAGGACTATGGAATGTTGTCTCATCCTTTACCTTATTATAATATAGGGTAGGTTGATCGTCTTTTGTCAGTTCTGCTGTCAACGTATGATGGCCTCTCTCCAGATGTACTATCTTAGAGGCTGTTGGTGGCAGCCAGAGGTTTTGCATCTCGATAACAATCTCTCCGTCGATGGCAAGGTTATGCCTACGGGCCATCTTCTGACCAACATCCAGAAGCAGGGCATAATCGCCAGATTCCTTGATGTCTATAGCTGCTTCGAAGATATGTCTTTCACGAACTTCCTGTTTTCCGCCTTCAGTAGAGGTTACATTCACCACCTCGCGCTTTCCCTCACCTTCGTGCTTAATGAGCCGTACGCTCTGGCTACAGGGGTTGAAATCAGTAAGTCCGTAGTTGTTCCATAAGATACCATAGCCCTTGCTGGAGATAAGCATTGGGATGGATATCTGGGTATTGACCTGAGTCAGTCGTCGTGAGAGTCCTCGCACATTACTATATCCATCTTGAAACTGTCCTAGTCCGAAGAGAAATTCATCTTTTGGGGAACTGAAAGACAGCGTTGCTTCGCCATTATCAAACTGATGCTTGGTGGCGGTGAATACAGGTTTGCCATTACGATCCTTAACGATTAGTTGCTTTTGTTTCTTGTCAACGGTTACCTTGAGGTCACAGTCGTCTACTGTCTCATGCTTCACATAGAGCCAGTCGGGCAGGTCGCTCTTCACCTCTCCCTTTGTAAATTGTACACGAACGGCATTCTTTGCCACATTGCTAACGGTAAGCTGTCCACCGTTAAAGGCCTGCTGGGCAAATGAGAAGATGGCGCAGCAGAGTAATGATATAGTTGATAAAGTCCTCATAACGCGGCAAAGTTACAAATTTTTCTTGAGAAAATGTCTTTTCTGCACAATTTTCTTATTGCCCTTTGGTAATTCCGCCTACAACGTCGCTGTTTTCAATAGTTGTCTCAGTCTTCTTTACACTGGCCTTAAGTTTGCCGAAACGATAAGACAGCGAGAAATTGATTCTACGTCCGCGTTGGGCTGAGTCGCTATAGCCATAGGTGTCGCCCTGAGTAGTATAACTGATGTAGTGGTTATACTTGCTGAACAGATTGTTGGCGTTGATTCTTAGCGTCAGTCGATTGTCTTTCAGGAACGAACGTTGCAGCGAGAATCCGTATTGAGTCCAAGGACGCTGGTAACTATACACATTTTCTACTGTATGTCCTGTCTGCCCGTAGATAAAGGCTATGAAGCGCAACTTCCAAGGCAGCTGCTGACTGCCATTGATGTAGTAGAACCCTGAGAATCCGCTATGTTTGAGATCAAGACTGGGGTTGCTGATGTTGTCGTAACTCATGTTGAAATTAGTAGAGAGCGTGGTGGTCTTGAAGGGTTTCCACTGTACATAGCCCTCAAACTGCCAGCGATGCAGGCGTTCAAGGTTTCCGTAGGTCTGGTAGCGGATGTCATCCTTGGCATAAACCAACCGTCCGATGCCATCATCAAAGTACTTATAGGCAGGAGCCAGTTGCAGCGTGAGCCATCGGCCTATATACGAATAGATAAGGTATATGGTCTGTTTTCTACAGCTGCTAAGCTCTGCATTTCCATACGTCACCTGCGTGGGTGAACTTACTACAGCAGGATTCAGATAGGAGATACCTGGGCGACTGATGCTGGTTGTGTATTCCAACTTCAGCGAGTTGGCATCGTTAATCTGGTATTTCACACTGGCTTGCGGCACCCAGTCGTTCAGATGCCGTCCGAAGTCGCTGTCGCTGCCATCGGGATAATGCCCTTTCATATAGCTATGCTCATAGCGCAGACCAGCTCGTGCTGACCATTTGTCAAGATTCACCATATAGTCGGCATAGGCCGCTGCCACTTGGGTGGTATGCTCAAACTGGCTGTCGTAGGTAGGGTAGGGCGTAGTGGCATAGAAGTCCTGAACGGTGTGGCTGCTGTTGCCGCGATAGATATATTTGCCGCCTACTTCCAGCTTATGTCCTTGGGTTATCGGATGTACATAATCTGCCTGAAAGGTATGCTCCGTAAACCGCTCGTGGCTGTCGTTCAGCATACCCGTATAGTTGAATGGGGTATTTTGCATATCAGTATAGTTGCTCTCTTGTTGATCGTTCTGGCGCGTCAGGGCGAGCATATAAGAGAGAGTGAGAAGCTCGCCCTCGCGACGCGTCTTATGCTGATAGTCCAGCCGTCCGTTCCAAGAGTGATGGTTATAGCCAGGCATCCAGTAGGTGTCAGAATAACCATAGAGCAGATGATTGTCAGGCGAATACATCTGGGTTGTGCCTCCGCCCTTTACATCCAGTTTATAGAAATAGCCGCTCAACGAGGCTGACAGCAGGTTCAGAGAGTCGATATCGTAGCTGGCATCAATATCTGCATAGTGGATATAGCCAGGATTGGAGCCTTGGTTCTGTCCCTTCATCGTATTGCCCGATGCTGTGTATGTACGTTCGGCATAGTTGATGTGCTCTGTTTCCTTGCTTGACATGCCGCCATAGCCGTAGTTTAAGCTGACGATGGCTTTCCCAAGTTGGGTGGTAAGATAGGCTGAGAGATTAGGATGCTCTAGCGTGTTATAGCTGGCGGTTACCGATCCTGTTACGCCATCCAGTCGCCTGCCATCCACCATCACAATATTCAGTATGGCATCCACGCCCTCGGCATCCTCACGGGCTCCTGGGTCAGTGATTACTTCGATGCGTTTTACAGCCGAGGCGGGCATGGCTTTCAGTATCTCTTTGGCGTTCTTAGACAGACTGGGGTCGTAATGCCCGTTCTTGTATATCTTGAAACTGCTGTTACCTTTTACCTTGATGTTATCCTCGCCATCCACAGTCACCATCGGCACCTTGCGCAGCATATCGAGCACAGTCAGAGTTTTCGACTCTTCATCGGCCTGAACGTCGTAGCCAATGCGGTCGATGTCTTGCTTGATGAGCTGCTTCTGTGCTTTGATTACGATGCCTTCAAGCTCTTTGTTCCATGTGATGGAATCATTCTTGCTTTTGCAAGCGTCCCCTTGGGCCGAGCGACTAACTGCTGTTGAATCCTGCTGGGCCGTCATCACATTTGGGAACACCAATAGCAGGAATGTAAAAATCACACTTACACTCTTCATATTCTTTGTAATAAGTTTGTTCTTAAGAAATCTCTTCATACCAGTTGTTTTTCGTGCAAAGGTATGAAGAGAATATTAAGAGAGAGAATTATTTTGCTGACATTTGTCTGACATTTGCTAACCGCCTGAAAACCAAACTATTCACCAAGTTTCTTTATGCTCA
>FLNV01000813.1_pt1 | contig 14362 bp, 14 predicted proteins | sample 1140351 | NCBI WGS metagenome assembly FLNV01 (sample SAMEA3878207, study PRJEB12797) | bioreactor metagenome | biome: Moose rumen | place: Sweden | collected 2011-10 | reverse complement strand
GTCGCGCAGCAGAAGGAAGGTGCCGTTCCTTGACGACCGCACAAAAGCGTCCCACTCACCCTTGGCCGCGGGCGTGTATCGCTCTATTCTGAACATGCCTGTGCCTGCGGTGAAGAATCTCCGCCACGCTGCTGCACGTAGCGGAGGAAATCGTCATACTCGTAGATATAGTCGTCCTCGTCGTAGGGCTCAGAGGCCAGCACCAGACAGACGGCACCCGAGGAGAAATCGTTGAGCGTGCGCCAGATGCCCGTCTCAATGAGCAGCGCCTCCCAGGGGTGGTTGAGCAGATAGGTCTTGCGCTCCCGCCCGTCGTCGAGCGTCACGGTGAACGACCCGCTCATGGCTACCACCAGTTGCAGCAGCCGCTTGTGGGCGTGTCCGCCACGGCTCTCGCCTCCGGGCACGTCGTAGACCCAGTAAGCACGCCGGATATCGAAAGGCACCGACTGCCATTCCTCGGCCACGGTCAGGTTGCCCCGCGGGTCAACAATCTTCGGCAGGGCAATGATACGTCCTATGTCATTGTTTGTCATAGGTCAACGATTGCCGTACATCTGCTCGTAGTACTTCTGATAGTCGCCGCTGGTTACCTCCTGTATCCAGTCTTGATGCTCCAGGTTCCAGCGTATGGTTTTAACGATGCCCACCTCGAAGGTAGTCTCAGGATACCAGCCCAGCTCGGCCTTGATCTTCGACGGGTCGATGGCGTAGCGCTGGTCGTGGCCCAGACGGTCGGTGACGTGGGTTATGAGGTCCTCATTAATCCAGTCGATGGCGATTTCGCCGTTGGCATCTTTTACCTGCTTCTTCAGCACCTGACGCAGCTGCTTGTCCTCGGCCATCATGTCGTGAATGGTCTTGATGATAAGCTTCACGATGTAGATGTTTGTCTTCTCGTTGTGTCCGCCTACGTTATATACCTGACCCTCGCGACCCTCGCGCACCACCAAGTCGATGGCCTTGCAGTGGTCTTCCACGTAGAGCCAGTCGCGCACGTTCAGTCCCTCGCCATAGACGGGCAGGGCCTTGCCTTCCAATATGTTGTTGATGATGAGTGGTATCAACTTCTCGGGGAAGTGGTAGGGACCGTAGTTGTTGGAACAACGGGTTATCGAGACGGGCATGTGGTAAGTGTCGTGATACGCCATGACTATCATGTCGGCGCTGGTCTTGGAAGCGCTGTACGGGCTGTGGGGACAGAGCGGTGTAGTCTCTTCGAAGTAGCCTTCGGCACCTAATGAGCCATAAACCTCGTCGGTCGAGACCTGATGGTAGCGCTTGCCCTCGCGCCACGTGGGATAGCCCTGTGCGTCCTTGCCCGTGACCCACGCCTTGCGGGCGGCATCGAGCAGGTTCTGCGTACCCAGAATGTTGGTCATCAGGAAGAGCTGCGGGTTCTCTATCGAGCGGTCCACATGGCTCTCGGCAGCGAAGTTGACCACAAAGTCGATGTCGTAGTCGGCAAACAGCTTGTCGGCCAGTTGCTTGTCGCCAATGTCACCACGGACGAAGATGCAGCGCTCGTTATCGATGTCGTCCTTGATGGTGCCCAGGTTGCCGGCGTATGTCAGCAGGTCGAGTACAATGACACGAATGTCTTCATCCTTATACTTGCGGTGAAGCAGGTACTTGATGTAGTTGGCTCCAATAAATCCGGCTGCACCGGTAACTAAATAGGTTTTCATGTCTTAACTATTTTATTTATATCATGTAAATTCGGCGGCAAAGATACTACTTTTTTTATATACGGCAAAACAGACAGTCAAAAATAAGTCTAAATAATTTGGCTTTTTCGTCTTTATTCAGTAATTTTGCGGCGCTAAAAGTATATATGCAAAAAGAATGGACACAACGACACATAAGCCTGTCATCATAGCCGGGCCATGCGTGATAGAGAGCCAGGAGCTTCTGTTCGCCGTTGCAGAGGAGTTGGTGAACATCAACCGCAGTTTAGGTACTAACATTATTTTCAAGGCTTCGTTTGACAAGGCAAACCGTACCAGCCTCAGCTCGTACCGCGGGCCCGGACTGGAGCGGGGCATAGAGATGCTGGGCCTTGTGAAGGAACGCTACGGGCTACGCATACTGACCGACATACACGAGGCCTGGCAGGCTGAGCCTGTGGCCGCTGTGGCTGATGTGCTGCAGATACCCGCCTTCCTGTGTCGTCAGACCGACCTGCTGGTGGCGGCCGCGAACACAGGGCGCATAGTAAACATAAAGAAAGGACAATTCCTCAGTGGCGCAGACATGCGCTATCCGGTGGAGAAAGCCCGGCAGAGCGGTGCAGGCGACGTGTGGCTGACCGAACGCGGCAACAGCTTCGGGTATAACAACCTGGTGGTCGATTTCCGCAACCTGCCTGACATGCTGCAGTGGACACCCACGGTGGTCATGGACTGCACCCACTCGGTGCAGCGCCCTGGCGGTGCCGACGGAAAGACGGGCGGCGACCGACGCTTTGTGCCGGCAATGGCGCTGGCAGCAAAGGCTTTCGGTGCGACTGGCTATTTCTTTGAGACGCATCCAGACCCAGACCGCGGACTGTCTGACGCAGCCAACATGCTGCCACTAAGCGAGCTGCGACAGCTTGTGCAGAGGCTGATTGAAGAGTAATCCGAGAGTGATCTGAGTATTCCAGTTTCAATCTGAGAACTCTGATAAAATATATAAATGGCAAATAAGTAAATCGAAAATAAAGAAGGTGTCAACAAGAGAATATGGCATACAATGTCTGCGCGACGAGGCTCAGGCCCTGTTGGCGCTGATACCAAAGATAGACGATAACTTCGACCGTGCCGTTGCGCTTATGCTTGGCTGTACTGGCAAGGTCATCGTGACAGGAGTAGGCAAGAGCGGCGACGTAGGACGAAAGATAGCCGGCACACTAAGCAGCACTGGCACACCGTCGTTCTTCGTGAACCCATTGGACGCATACCACGGCAATCTGGGTGTCTTCACTCGCCAGGATGTTGTGCTGGCCATTAGCAACTCTGGACAGACAGACGAGCTGCTGAGGCTGGTGCCCTTCCTGACTCACCACAAGATACCCATTGTGGCCATGAGCGGCAATCCGCGTTCGCTGCTTGCCAAGTATGCCACATGCCACATATATGTTGGCGTGGAGCGCGAGGCATGCCCGCTGAACCTTGCGCCTACCAGCAGCACAACTGCGACACTGGCCATGGGCGATGCCTTGGCCGTGGCCCTGATGGAGGAGCGTCATTTCCGTCCGCAGGATTTCGCCCAATTCCATCCCGGTGGCGAACTGGGTAAGCGACTGCTCACCACAGCCGAGGATGTCATGCACCGCGACAACCTGCCCGTGCTGACACCAGAGATGAAGCTTGGCGAAGCCATCATTCTGGTCAGCCGAGGCAAGCTGGGGCAGGGAGTGGCCATAGTGGATGGACGCATTGCCGGTATCATCACCGACGGCGACCTGAGACGTGCCACCGAGCGCTGGCAAGCGGCCTTCTTCGACCATACCGTTGACGACATCATGACACGACAGCCGAAAATGGTACAGCCGCAGACGAAAATAACAGAGATTCAGCGAATCATGCAGCGATACAAGATACACAGCGTGCTGGTGGCCGACGAAGACAATCACCTGTTGGGAGTGGTTGACCACTACTCGTGTATGGTCTGAGGAATGTGAAAGCTGATAAATGAAAGTTGAGACATACAATACATAAGACATGAAACCAGCGATACGATATATTGTTGTGGTGGCAGCACTGTTCATGATGACAGTTCTTCCTCAGAGAAGCGAGGCTCAGATGTTGTTCAAGACCGTGACTGCACGCGAAGGACTGACCTCAAGCCAGGTCAACTGCCTGTTGAAGGACACGCGAGGATACATGTGGTTCGGCACGCCAGCCGGCCTGTTTCGCTATGACGGCTACGTGTTCCGTATCTTCCAGAGCGACTCGCAGAACGGCACATCGCTGCCAGACAGCTATATCGAAAGCATTCAGGAGGCCATTGACGGCAACCTGTGGATAAAGACCAATGCCGGATATTGCGTGTTCGACCCGCAGTCGGAGAGCTTCGAGCGAGACATGTCGCAGATGTTCCGTCGTCTGGGTATCAACGACGTGCCAACGCATATATACATTGACCGCCACAAAAACCTGTGGGGATATATCAAGGACAAAGGCGTAGTGTGCTATAACATGCAGCAGCAACTGGTGTATGAGTTTGGCTACAGCAGCGACGCACAGAGCATACCGATGGGCACGATAGTCAGCATTGGCGAGTGTGCCGAGGGTGCTGTGCTGGTGTATGAGGACGGCCGACTGGTGTGCTGCGATGTAATGCACCAGCAGCACACGCTGTGGGTCAATGACGACGTGTCGGTCATGCAGCTGCGCAACAGCAGCACGCTGAAGGTCTTTGCCGACCAGATGGACAACCTATGGCTCTATGGTCAGGGCACGTTGTTCCGCATGAACAAGCAGACTAAAACATGGGATCTGCATATTGGCGACCAGCTGGGGCTGACCAGCCAGAGCGTGGACAACGCCGTGACGGCCATTGCAGCCGACCGTAAGGGCAATGTGTGGATAGGTACTCTGCAGAACGGACTGATACGTGTCAACATCAACACGCTGATGATGGAGCCTATTCAGCCCACAGGCCTGGACAGCCAACTGTCGATATATGGGCCATTGAGCATACAGAGCGTCTATATAGACGACACAGACCTGCTGTGGGTGGGAACGGAGAAAGCCGGCGTGGCCTACTGGGGGCAGGACATATACAAGTTTGAGTCGGAAAGAAACGGCGACATCACTGCCATGGCCAGCGATGCCGACGGCAACATCGTATATGGTACGGCAGACCACGGACTGATAGGCATGGAGGACATTCCGCTCTCAAGCCGCAAAGTGTCGGCCCTGGTCTATGGCGGCGACAGCAGCCTGTGGGTGGGCACGAAGCAGAACGGTCTGACCCGCATACGCCACGGACAGCCAACCTACTATAACAGCACGACGGCCACAGAAGGATTTGCACTAGTAAATGACAACATCAACGACCTATGCGTTGACAAGCTGGGCAATGTGTGGATAGCCACCAACGGCGGTCTGATGGCATACAACAACAGGATACACACGTTCTCGACATACACAGTGGCAAACGACAAGCTGAGGTCGAACGTGTGTACGTCGCTGTGGTATGGCGACAAAGGAAACCGCATGATGGTGGGTACGGCCGAGGGACTGGACATCATCAGTATTGCCACAGGCGAGGTGACACACCTGACGGGTAACAGTACCAGCCTGCAGCCCTTTACCAACAGGTATGTGACGCAGGTGATGGAAGACAGCCGCGGCATTATCTGGGTGGGAACGCGCGAGGGTGTCAACGCATACGTGCAGGAGACCGACCAGCTATACTCCATAACCGAGCGACAGGGCCTGTGCAACAACAATATATGCGGCATAGCCGAGGACGAGAATCACAACATCTGGCTGACCACAAGCAATGGTGCCACACGCATTGTAGTACAGGTATCAGGCGAGCAACGGACGCTGGACTATAGTCTGTTCAACTATACAACGACTGACGGCCTGGCAGGCAACGAATTCAACCAGGGTGCCATACTGCGCAGGCAGGACGGTCATCTGCTCTTCGGTAGCCTGTTTGGTGTGTCGAGAGTGCGCTCTGCCAGCGAAGAGACGGGCAACCTCGTGTCGAGAGTGATACTGACGCAGCTCTTCGTCAACGAAGAGGAAATTATGACAGGACATGAATACGAAGGAAACATCATTCTGCCTCAAGCCCTGAACGAGACCAACCATATTACCCTTAGCCACGAACAGAACACGGTGACCATCAAGTTTGCAACCGGCAGCTACAACAGTGCAGAGAAGTTGCTGTTCATGTACCAGCTGGAGGGCTACGACCACGGCTGGCGCAATGCAGACCAGTTGCGTCACAGCGTGACATTCACCAACATGTCGAGCGGGACGTATGTGCTTCATGTAAAGGCGGTGGCCCCCGACGGCACAAGCAGCGAACAGGAGCGTCTGCTTGAGATTGAGGTTGAACGCCACTGGCTGCTGTCGTGGTGGATGTTGGTGCTATACATAATTGTAGCCATCATTATTATATATGTATGGCGGTTCAGTACACACCAGATTCAAGGCATGGTGGAGCGAAGGGAGATGATGCTGAGCGAACTGAAGCGCCTGAGCAGCGAGGTGAAGGCGGCTTCGAGCGACTTGACACAGCCAATGGCCAGAATGGCTTCCATACTGAGCAACCTGTCTGACAGGGATATGCCTTTGGAGGAGCGCGAACAGTTGAACACGCTGCACTCGCAGATGCTGACCGTGATAACAAGGGTAAGCGACATGCAGATGGCACTGGAAAATCCAGAGGACAAAGCCTCGCAAAGGGTGAAGCAGCAATTCCGACTGTCTGATAGCGGCGAGCTGAATTTGCCAGACGTTGTCAACACGGCACAGATGGAGGAAGAAGAGGAGGAGCTGACAGGCGATGCCCAGATGACCGTCGGAAACGACGAGACACGCAGCAGCATCGTAATGGTTGTTGACGACAATGTGGACTTCCTGGCATTTATAGCAAAGCGTCTTAGGGGTATATACGACCTGCACGCATACGACGACAGCCGCAAGGCTCTGGCCGACATCGACCTGCTAAGACCTCATATCGTGATATGCAAGCATGACATGCCGCACCTGACTGGCAGCGAATTCTGCAACAAACTGAGCATGACCAACTCGCCCACAGGCACCAAGTTCCTGCTCGTTACCGACGGTCAGCTGACCATGCGGCAGATGCAGGAACAGGGCATATCCATAGCAGCAGATGCATATCTGGCCAAGCCGTTTAAGATCGTAGAGCTGGTGGAGAGTATCAACCGCCTGCTCGGACTGGGGCCGATAGCCATGAACAGCAACCTGATAGAAGGGTCGGAAACACGCCGTCTGGAATCACGCAACAGCAGTATGACAACAGCCAGCGAGAGTCTCGGAGCATTGGTCAACGCCGATACAGGCACAAACGAGATGACAATGTTTGAAGACGAAGTGGAAGACAACATGAAGGAATTCTCAATGGCTTCGGCTGCCGACAGACAGCTGATGCGAAACATTGAACAGTTTGTTCTGCACAACATGAGTCGCGGACAGTTGTCGCTTGACGATATTGCCAATGCCATGGGCATGGGTCGTGTGCCTCTGTTCCAGAAGGTCAAGGCCATAACGTCGGGCAAGACTCCAACCGAACTGGTACGCGACCTGCGGCTGAACCATGCCTGCATGCTTCTGCAACGCACTGACATCAACATGGAGGAGCTGGCAAACTGTGTGGGCTTCATTACAGGCGAGCGCTTCATATCCATATTCAAGGACAAGTACGGCATGTCGCCGATGGAGTATAGAATGCAGTACAGGAAGCATTGACCATTATACATATATATTATACATTAAAAGAAAAATTAAGAATTAAAGTGTTTTGCTGAAAGTTGAGCCACTACAAGATAGTTTTCTCCACATTATTATTATTCCAACTTTTCCACGTATCATGCCTACATGCGCAGGCCGACCTCGACGTGAGAAGACATCTGGAACGCGCCGACAACATACGCTTCACAGAAGACAACACCATTGAACTGCTGACCACGGGCCACGACAAGTTTGAACGAATGTTCCAGGACATACGCGCTGCCCGCAAAAGCGTTCATCTGGAATATTTCAATTTCCGCAACGACAGCATTGCCCGTTGCCTGTTTGAGTTGCTGGCTGAGAAGGTTCGCCAGGGCGTAAAGGTACGTGCCGTGTATGACGGATTTGGCAACGACAGCAACAACCAGCCACTGCGCAAGCGTCATCTGAGGCTGTTGCGCAGTCGTGGTATTGAGATATATGAGTTCCGCCCCATGCGCTTTCCATGGCTGAACTACATGTTCGAGCGCGACCACCGCAAGATAGTAGTGATTGACGGCAAGATAGCATATACAGGAGGCATGAACGTGGCCGACTATTATATCAACGGCACAGAAAAGGTGGGTGAATGGCACGACATGCACTGCCGACTGACGGGCGGGGCCGCAGAACAGCTGCAACAGATATTCTGCACGACGTGGCAACAGGTTTGCGGCGAACAGATAGACATTGAGGCGGCACAAGGCACCGAAGAAACCTACAGCGCTGCAACGGCAACCTACAGCACTACCACGGCAACCTACAGCACTACCACGGCAACTAACAGCGCAGCCACATCATGCGACATCGGTGTTGATTATCCGCGCACCGTCGGCATCATCAATCGCCACCCGCGTCGCACGGGTGGAGTCATACGCAGCTTCTATACAGCGGCCATCGACGCTGCCCGCGACTCGATATACCTCATAAATCCATATTTCACACTGACGCCAAGCGTTAAGCGCTCGCTAAAACGCGCATTGAAACGTGGCGTGAAAGTCAGGTTCATGGCATCAGAAAAGAGCGACATTCCGCTTACGCCGGATGCCGCTCTGTATAACGCTCATTGGTTGATGAGCCATGGTGCCGAGGTGTGGATATACCGTCCAGGTTTTCACCATACCAAAATCATAATGGTGGATGGCCGCCTGTGTACGGTGGGCAGTGCCAATCTGGATGCCCGCTCACTACGTTTCGACTATGAGGACAACGCCATCATCTGTGACACGGCCACAACTCATCAGCTGGAACAAATCTTCTGTCGTGACACTCTGCAGAGTTTTCGCCTCACGCAGGAGCGCTGGCGCCAGTGGCGTACGCCCTGGCAGCGCTTCCGCGGTTGGTTTGGTCATCTGCTTGCACCGATACTGTAAACTTAATGGCCCGCTCGGCCGGAAGACGCTTGCAAGTCAAGAATGCCCAATGTTCAATGGTCAATGTTCAATGTTCAATGGTAAATGATCAAAGGACAATGGTAAATGGTCAATGACCTACCACAGGTCCAGTCTTTCTTTCTTCGGCAGGAACATCTTGTCGCCCTCTTTCACGTCAAATGCCTCGTAGAAGGCATCAATATGTGGCAGCGCTCCGTTGACACGCCAGCGTCCGGGCGAGTGCGGGTCAATCTTCTGCAGCTGGCGTGCATTCTCTTCGGTAATGTTCTGTGCCCATACTCCAGCGTATGCTAAGAAGAAGCGCTGCGCAGGCGTAAAGCCGTCGGCATCCTGCAGCGGCTGCTGCTTCATCGAGTTGACCAGTGCGGCAAAAGCCACCTGCAGGCCACCGTGGTCTGCCAGGTTCTCACCCAGCGTGAGTCGTCCATTGAGGGTCAGTCCGGGTACGGTCTCCAGCGTAGAGAAATAGTCGGCATAGCGGTCTGTACGCTCCTTAAAATTGTCGCCGTCAGCCTGTGTCCACCAGTCGTGCATGTTTCCATCCTTATCGTACTGGCGTCCCTGGTCGTCAAAGCCGTGGGTCATCTCATGGCCTATAACCACACCAATGGCACCGTAGTTGAAGGCATCGTCCGCCTCCGGATCGAAGAATGGCGGCTGCAGTATGCCTGCCGGGAAACAAATCTCATTGGTAGTGGGGTTATAGTATGCATTGACTGTCTGCGGGAACATATACCAGTCGTCCTTATCAACTGGCTTGCCAGCCATGTGGTCAATCTCGTATGCCTGCCAGAAGCGGCGGCATTCAAGCACGTTCTCATAGTAGCTCTTATCTGGGTCAACATTCAGGTTGGTCATGTCTATCCACTTGTCGGGATATCCAACCTTGACATAGAATGTTGCCAACTTGTCCAAGGCGTTCTGCTTGGTCGAATCGGCCATCCAAGTCTGTGCTTCTATGCGCTGGCCGAGAGCTTTCTGCAGATTCTGCACCAACTGCACCATACGCTCCTTGGACGACGCGGGGAAGTAGCGCTCAACATACATGCGGCCCAGGGCCTGACCCATGAAGTTCTCCAACTGGTCGGTGGCACGCCGCCACAAAGGGTGGTTTTCCTTGGTGCCGTTCATTATGCGACCATAGAAGTCAAAGTCTTCTGCCTCGGTTTCATCGCTAAGGTACCCGGCAGCACTACCTATGACGCCCCACTCCATATAGTCGCGGTATTCATCGGCCTTGATGCCGCCCAACAGTTTGTTCACGGCCACCAGGAACTCAGGCTGCCCCACTATGAGCTGCTGCATGTATTCCGACTTAAGCCCAGAGGCATTCATAACCTGTTCCAGTCTCAGGTTGGGATACTGCTTCTGAAACTCGCTGAGCGTTGTCTTGTTATAGTTGCGCTCGGGGTCGCGCAGCTCTGTGCGCGAGCGAGAAGCCTTGGCCAGTTGTGTCTCAAGGTTCAAGATGTTGTTGCGCTTCTGTTCGGCTGTTGCCTCGTCAAAGCCGAACAGACGGAACATGTTGACAATGTGACGGCGGTATGCCTCGCGTATGGCTGCAGTAGCACTGTCGCTGTCCAAATAATAGTCCTTGTCGCCCAGGGTGATGCCTCCCTGGCTAACCTGCAGGATATTCTGGGTGGCATTCTTTTCATCAGCACCAAGTCCGGCACTGAAGAACTCGCTGTCGCCCAGCGGAGCCAGCTCCAACTGAACCTGGAACAGGTCATCAACAGTCTGTGCCGCCTCCAGCTTGTCAATCCAAGGCTTTACAGGTGCTACGCCGTCGGCATTGCGCTTCACTGAGTCCATTGCCAGCTTGTACAGGTCGGACAATTTCTGCTCGTTGGTACCCTTATCGTACTGTCCCTCCTGCAGCTCCTTCAGAATGGCGTTCACCTTCTCCGTGGCTTCCTTGCGCAACACGTCAAACGAGCCATAGCGCGAATAAGCCGCTGGCAGCGGGTTGTTCTTCATCCATCCGCCGCAGGCATACTGGTAGAAATCGTCCTGCGGTCTAACGCTCTCGTCAAAGTTCTCTTTCACTACGCCTGTCTTTAATACATTCTGCTGGCAGGCGCTCAACGTGGCCGCAAACGCGACCATGGTCAACAGTCTTTTCATTCTTACGAAATTTTATTGATGTATATAATTTCGGCTGCAAAGATATGCTTTTGCATTCACAAAACAAAAAATTCCATTGCCAAAGATTTCTTTTTTATTAAAAATTGACATACCTTTGTCGCGCAATAGAATAATTAACCGATAAGTCTCTGTATAAATGAAAATCACAAAAGTCTATACCCGCACAGGCGACAAGGGAGAAACCTGCCTGTTAGGCGGAAAGCGCATCAGCAAGGACAGTGTGCGCCTCGAGGCGTACGGCACCGTGGACGAGCTGAGCGCGCACATCGGTCTGCTGGCCGCACAGATAGCTACCACCAACATGGGAAATGCCACAGAAGAGGGACCCCACTGGACTGACGACATGCAGCGAATACAGTCAGTACTGTTTAGATTAGGCGGACATCTGTCCACCGACCAAGACACCACCCCACTCTATCCCTCCACCTGCGTACCGCAGGAAGAGACGCTGTGGCTGGAGCAACAGACTGACCATATGCTTGCCCTTATGTCTGAGCAACAGGGCTTCATCCTGCCTGGGGGCACTGTGGCAGCCGCACAATGCCACGTATGCCGCACCATCTGCCGACGTGCAGAACGCCGTATTGTTTCGCTTGAGAAAGTTGCAAAAGTGGGCGAAGAAGAAAGGAAATACATCAACCGACTGAGTGATTATCTGTTCGTTTTGGCACGTTTTATTAATTTTAACGCTGGCATCAATGAAATTATCTGGCAAAAAAGGATGTAATACAAAATCTTTTACTACTTTTGCGCCCGAATTAAAAACACGTGAATTGTTAACATAAATATTGTAAAATCCGTAAATTGTAAATAGCATTATGTACTGGACACTTGAATTGGCTTCAAAGCTTGAAGACGCACCCTGGCCTGCAACGAAGGAAGAGTTGATTGACTACGCAACCCGTTCCGGAGCGCCTTTAGAGGTTTTAGAGAATCTACAGGAGATAGAGGACGAAGGCGATGTCTATGAGAGCATCGAGGACATCTGGCCCGACTACCCCACCAAGGAAGATTTTCTCTTCAACGAGGATGAGTATTAGACGGCCTTTTTGGACGTAACTAATTGAAAAATTAGCGAGGTGTGAAAATCTGAATTATTTTCACGCCTCGTTTTTATGCGCCCTTTGGCTCACAAAAATGCTAACTTTTGATATCACTTACCTTCATAGATTCTGGCGTTCATGTCCAAAACTCTTTTTCTCCTGTAGGTTTCATTTCACCCCGGCACTTGACCTCTGGTCGAATGTACTCACGCTCGGGAGAGGCAAAGTCGGCTTTGCTCTCCTCTCGCTTACTCGCACATTTCGGACAGGTATGTTTATCCCATATCCTGATATTATCGCTGCCACACTGCAAGCATAGGCGACCGACCTCACTTCTGTAGGATGGTGCCACGTCGGCAATGATACCACCCACGACGATATTCTGAATGGTCTTACAGTCAGGGCAGGACATGGCTGTTATCTGCTGACGGAACAAGCCACGTCCCTCATACACCTCGGTTTCATAGCCGCAAGTCTTACAGCGATATTTCAGTTTCCAAGCCATCAATCAATCCCTCTTTCGTTTAGTGTTTTCTCCATTCTGTAACAAGTGAATGTCTTGCCGACTATCTTCTGTGATAGGTCTGCCACATAGTCCATCTTCTCATAGAAACGGATCTTGTTGTCACGGCTCTCCACTACAGACGTTTGGAAGCCCAATTCCGTTGCCCATTTCTCAGCCTCTTTTACGACCATAGTAGGCTCCTGCTTGCTCGGCTGTCTTTGTTGCCCTTATTATCTCCATCTTTGTTAAAAATTCTTTGCCAATTTTGTTATATCTTTGGGATTGATGGCGAACTTATGATAGCCGTCGCGGGTTAGCGTAAGCATTGACAGGGCGATTTCCTTCATGTTGTTAGCCTGTCCCATTAGACGGATAAGAGGATAAAATACGATAAAGGCGTACTGCATCTTTTGGATATGCTTCTGTCCTTTTGACCACTTCATGATGGCAGGCCTGAATGCGAAGGTGCGTTTGAATCTCTTGGTCTGGATTTCAGCTTCCGTCTTGCTCTTGACCTGCTGCCAGAACTGTTTGCCATCTGCACTCGTGCCTGCACCACTGAGATAGATGTAGATCATGCGCTCCTTGTCTGGCATGATGTCGGCAAAGTGCAAAGGAATTTCCTGCGAGATACGCACATACACATCCTTTGGCGTGCCAACAGATGTGATACCAGCAATGAAAAATACAGCATCGTAGCCCTTGAAATGCCCGTCACCTTCCTTCAATGCCATAAAGTCCTGTACCAGATACTCTTCCAGTTTCTCATGCTTGATGCCCGTCGGCTTGCGGCTGACAGACAACACCTTTTCTACTGCATCCACCTTCAGCAGTTCGAGCAGCGTCCCTTCTCCCACATATCCTGTGGCTCCAGTCAATATTACTTTCATTTTATCTCTAATTTTGGTTTTACTGGATTTGTCAGATGATAAACGTGGTCGTATTCTACAGACACCACGCCTTTGACTTTCTTGAAATACTGCATGGTTTCTTCAAGAGTCTTGTCAACAGGCTTCTTGATAGCCATGTCTGGGATAATGCTGTAGCCATAAATAACCTCTGCCTTATATTCCTTGACGGCTTTCATCAGAGGCTCTTTTCCCGTCTCTTGGTCGTACATCACAATGAGGACGGACGGAGAATGCTCTGGAGTGTATTCATGCTGTATAGGCAAAACAGTCTCTATGCTATGCTTGGTCTTACAAGATGTAAAAAACAAAAGGGCTATCTGCGCTATCAGAATCATAGGAACACCATATCTGAACTTCTTATGCTTCCACTTGTCAACACCGTACATGGAGAAAGTGACCACGTTGATAACAGCGAGGTAGATAAAGGCAATATGTAGGAGTGAGAGGTCTTTCATAACATCTTTTCTAATTTCTCTACTGCAAGCGTAATGTCCTCCTGAAACCTTTTGTGGTCTCTGAGGAAGTCGGCTCTGCCATCGGATATGGCCTCATATAGTTCCTGGCTCATATCATCTACATAGGACGCAATGGCATACTCTATATCATCCTTCTGCCATTTGAGGGAAGAATGAATATAGACGTTCCGCTTCTGATGCAGAAAACTATATGCGGTCTCTATACTGTCACGTGTTATCATGCGTCGTAGCCAATAGGTCTGAATTGTTTCTGATGCTCACTCCAGACAAATCCAAATTTCAGAAGATAATCTTTTATCTCCTGTGGCTCTCTACTGAAGGCATAGCAAAGTGATTCAAGGCTGTCAAAATCTTCATCCCTCAGAAGCATGTTGACACTTGAAACCAATATTGCAGGGTCTTTTGGCAGATATTCCATAAAACTT
>FLNV01000035.1_pt1 | contig 14439 bp, 13 predicted proteins | sample 1140351 | NCBI WGS metagenome assembly FLNV01 (sample SAMEA3878207, study PRJEB12797) | bioreactor metagenome | biome: Moose rumen | place: Sweden | collected 2011-10 | reverse complement strand
AAAGTTGTAGAATTCATTTCATAGTCTTCACCATCAACATATACTGTTATTATTCAATCAACAAAATTTCAAGAATTAAAATTTTCTTCTCATTGCGTAAGTGTAATTGTGTAATCAATTACTTCTAATTCTGAGTTAGAGTTCACTTGTATATCTAATAATACAACTTCTGAAACTCCAGGCATAATTAGTTGCTGTTGAGTTACTTGGTTTCTTAAATTTAATTCTGCACCATCTATAATTAAAGTGGCATAATTTGACATAACATTTCACATATTATAATTTGTACTAAATTCTACAGCTATAACATCATTTTCTTCAATAACTCATGTGATAGTCATGGAATTTCAGACATATATACAATCTCATTTTAAATCAATTGCCAAAGATTGTCATGCTGCGACTGTTTTATTAAGATTAAGTATTATAATTTTTTCGTTTTTTACGAGTACTGTTCCTACTTCCTGGTTATTAATATATGCTTTTACATTAGCAAACAATTCATCAAAATTTTTATTTCAATCTTGTTTTGTAATAATAACACTATTAATTATACTTTTTTTAGAAGGAATTAAATTGATCGTATATATTGTTTTGTTCATGTCACCTGCATCTAAAGTTTGTGTTGCTGTTAATGTTGCCATTACAATTCATGATTCATCTATTTTATTATTTATTCATCAATAAATCGCATTATTTGATGTGACAAATGCTCAATATGCTTCTCAATATTGAGGAGAAACAATTGTACTAGAATTTTGATTTCAAGCATAGCTTGAATTTACAGAGTTTAACAAATTTTCAGAACTACTATAAGTAAAGTCCATAGTCATATTAACATTTCATACGATATTATTAAATGGATTTACATTTGTTGTGATTCCCAAAAAATTTCGTCATAAATCTAAATTTTTTTGAAAAATTGCTTCTGCAGGAGGGACATTATCTGAATATGTTAAAATCATATCTACATCAGAGCTATTTGTATTTTCAACTAAAAATCATTCCAAAGGTTTTAATGTTTCTATACTTGGAACTATAGAAACTCGTAAACCACTTCCTAATTTTGAAAAACTAATACCATCTCCTCAATTTGAAAAAGAAATATTAGACAATAATGCTGGTGTGGAAACTACATTCCATCATGGAGTTAGTGTAATTGTCATTCAAGTCGCATCTGCATGACTATATGCTCCCATAAATCACAGAGATAAAGCAAAAATAGACAAGAATAATTTCGATAACCTTTTCATGAAAATATTTTTTTAATAATTAAAAAGGCGACTAAATCCGCATAGTCGCCAAACTAACTACTCTATACTGTCAACCGACAAAATAAGAGGCAGATCTAATCGCCTATTTATGTCGATTAACAAAAACTGTATAAAGAAGAACAGTATTTGTAGTTAATTTGGCAGTTTCAAAATAATATTATTGCACCAAAAATCAAGAGCATTTGTAATAAAATTATTTTCAGATTTTTTGCCTATTAAAAAAGGCGACTAAATCCGCTAGTCGCCAAACTAGTTTTCTACATACATCAAACGATAATACATAGGCAGATTTAATCGCCTTTTTTATCGTTTAATGTATAAAATACACAAAAAAATGTAGAATTAACTAATTTGGCATTTCCTACTATAGTAAACTATTTTATAAAATCAATTAATTTTTGAAAATTTTTGAAATATGGTGTGCTAATTGTTATTTGGTTATTAATTTTCAGAAAATTGTGAATTGTATAGCTCTTTATAAAATCCATTTTGAGCGATAAGACTTTCGTGAGTACCAGATTCTATAATATCTCAATCTTTCAAAACGAGTATTAAATCGGCATTTTTTATGGTCGATAATCTATGTGCTATGATAAATGATGTCCTATTTTTCATTAGAGAATCCATGGCATCTTGAATATATTTCTCTGTCCTGGTATCGATTGATGATGTGGCTTCATCCAAAATTAGCATAGGTGAATTTGAGACCATGGCTCTTGCTATAGTTAATTGTTGCCTTTGTCATACAGATAATGAAACTTTTTCATCCAAAATGGTATCATATCATTTTGGCAGTGTCATAATGAAATGGTGTAATCATATAGCTTTGCAAGCATTTATAATTGATTCATCTGGTACATCCTTTTTGTTGTATACGATATTTTCTCTAATTGTACCATCAAAAATCCGAGTGTCTTGTAGTACCATACAAAATAAATTATGGATATAATCTTTGGTCATGAGTTTGGTATCTGTTCAATCAATGGTGATTTTTCAGCTATTTATCTCATAAAATCTCATTAATAGATTTACAATGGTTGTCTTTCATGCTCAAGTCGGTCATACAATAGCGACTTTACTTCCAGGAGTAATGTCTATTGATAAATCGTTGATTATAATCTTATTTTCATCATATCAAAATTTTACATGTTCAAATTTTATAGCTCATTTTTCAAAATGATTATTTTTTTCTTTTTGAGATTCATCTTCCATTTCTCATTCATGTAAAAAGGAGAAAACTCTTTCAGCTGCTGCTAAAGCTATTTGTAATCTCTGTGCTAATCAAGATATTTGAGTTAATGGTTGTGAAAAATATCTCACATAAACTAAAAATGCCACGATAACTCAAAATGAAATTTGTCCATGAAATGCGAGGATCGCTCATATTACGGCTACTATGACATATCATAAATTATTTATAAACGAAATAATTGGCATATTTAGACCAGACAAAAGTTCAGCCATAAATGTATTTTTCTTTAGAGTATCATTTAATTCTGTGAATTTGGTTTTCATCTCATCTTCTGCATTGTATGCTTTGATTACTGTGTGTCCACTAAAAGCTTCTTCTACATGTCAATTGATTTTTCATAAATAAATTTGCTGATTATCAAAATGTTTTTGGCTTTTTTTCATGATAAAAAATACTATTATAGCTCATACTGAAATTGATAGTACCGCAGTCATTGTCAAAACAAAATTAGTAGTTAGCATCAAAATTAGAGATCAAACAAGCATAATACAGGATGTAATGAGTGTAGTGATAGAGTTGCTTAGACTGTTTGTCAATAGGAAAACATCGTTTGTGATCCTGGATAAAATATCTCAAGTCGTTGTCTTATCAAAAAATTTGATAGGCAATCTGTCTATTTTTTTTATAATATCACTCCTCATGTGGCGAGACATTTTTGCTGTAATTGTGGCTGTGATAAATCACTGTAACATGGAAAATATTCCAGATCATACATATATACATATCAAAAAAATTCATATTTTATATACTCAATTTTTGTCTATAGTAGATTTTAGTCATTCCAATATTAAATTTGTGAGATTTGATAAATATCTCGGTCAAAGTAGAGCTAATAAACTACCAATGATTGCAGAGATTACCGCTATAGACAGAAATGGGATGTATTTTTTGAAATAAACCAAAAAATTTTTTAAAGTTCATTTGATGTCCTTTACTTGTCTATCTTCTGGACTGACATAGCGTCATCTTCATGGTCAGCCAGGTCTGTGCTGTTTCGTATTTTCTTTTTCATTAGTATCTTCAGTCATATTTACTTGTAATGATAAAATAAGCTATTTATTCAATTCTTGTTCTGATAGCTGAGATAATGCGATTTCTTTATAAACTTTACAATTTTGGAGTAATTCTTCATGCTTTCATATTCATACGCAGCATCAATCTTCTATCACGATTATTTTATCTGCATCTTTTATCGTTCAAATTCTCTGCGCTACGATAAAAATAGTCGTTCATTTTAATTCTTTTTTTAAATTATTTCTTAGTTTTAGATCTGTTTTGTAGTCCAGAGCAGAAAAAGAATCATCAAAAATTAAAATTTCAGGTTTCCTTGCTATAGCTCTGGCGATTGAAAGTCTTTGCTTTTGTCATCATGAGTAATTTGTCCCATTTAATGCTACATAATGCTGAAATCCATCTTTTAATCATTTGATAAATTCATCAGATTCAGAAATTTTACTTGCAAATTTTAACGATTCATCATCTGGATTTTCCATTCAAAACACTATATTATCTTTTATATCTCATCTAAATAAAAATGCTTTTTGTGGTATATATCAGATTTTATTTCTTAAATTTTTTTCTTTATATTTTTTTACTTCGATTCAGTCTATGAAAATTTCTCCGGAAGTTGCATCATAAAATCTGGGTATGAGATTTACAATCGTAGATTTTCAGCATCAAGTTGCTCATATTAATGCTATCATCTCTCATGGATTAGCAATAAAGGTTATATCTTTGACTACATATTCTTTGGCATCTGGATATCTGAAATTTACATGTTTAAATTCTACTAATCATTTTTGTTTGGTTTCTTTATCAAAATCTCAATCTTTTATATCACTTTCTGTATTTAGTACTTCAGCTAATCTTTTGGCAGAAACAAGTGCTCATGGCAAAATAGCCAATACAAAGACGAGCATAACACAAGCCATAATAAGTTGTGTCGCATAAGAAGAAAAGACCATCATATCGGAGAATACTCACAATCTATTTTCGTCGAGCGTTTTCATGATTATTATTCATCACAAAAAATATACGGCTACGGTCAAAAGATTCATAATTACATCTACAGATGGCATCAAAAAAGACATTGCTCTGGATGTAAACATTTGAGTGTCCGATAAATTTTTATTTGCTTTTTCAAATTTTTCTTCTTGATAATTCTCAGCATTGTATGCTCTCACGACTCTAATTCAATTAATATGTTCTCTGGAAACTCCGTTTACTTGGTCTACTAATTTCTGTATGCGCTTAAATTTTGGGATAACTAAAGCCAATGCTAAAGCAGCAATAGTAACTAATAATCATATGGCTATGGCTGTAGCAGCTGACCATAATGGATTTTTGTTTAGTATTTTTATTAATGCCCAAACAGCCAAAATTGGTGCTTTAACAAAGATTTGTATTGATTGCACGATAGCAGATTGAACTTGTGTCACATCGTTTGTCTCTCTCGTGATTAGAGATGCTATTGAAAAATTTTTTACATTTTCTAATGAAAAGCTCTGTACTTTTTCATAAATTTTTAATCTTAATTTTGCTGATAGATTTGCTGCTATTTTAGATGAACAAAGTACCAAAATCATCGAAATTACTACACTAATCAAAGCAATAGAAAGCATAAATATTCATTGATGGATTATATCTCATATCTCTGTTCACTGCGTCTCAAGTAACTCAGTGATTTTTCACATATATTCGGGCAATTTTAAGTCAAGCCATACTTGGCAAATAATTAAAATAGCACAAACAATAATCAACAATATTTCTTTTTTTGATAATTCTTTTAATATTCTAATCATAGAAATTATTTTACATAAAAAACGGCCTTTTATTAAGGCTGTAACATATTACAAAAATTTTTCGTTTTATCAAGAGATTGAGAAAATTAATAATTTGAAATATCTATGCTTTTCATCAATAAATACTAGAATAGACTGAATCAAATTGCTGTTGTCAAATCGCATATCAATTAGAATTATAAATATATTTTATGACATTAGAACGATAACCATTTACATTTTTTTGTATTGTCACATATTCATAGACGGGTTTTGGCACAATTCCGATTAAATATACATAATTTCATTTTTCATATGTGGAAAAAAATATTGAAGTATCAAAATCATTACGAATTATAAATTTTTTTGAATTTTCGTACATTGCAGCATCATCTCACATTATATTTGAACCATAATATAAAGATCGCCATTTTGTATGTCATGCTCTCTCCAATACAGTTATATCTGGCATTATTAGTGACAGCCTAAATAGTTGAGAACTTGCACCACATGATCATCAATAAAATAAAAATGATTTTGTGCTGCTTCATTTACATGAACGAGGATCGTTTGAAATTAACTTATTAAAATCTAAAATTTCTCAAGGTTTTAGTTCCATTCATTCTAATTTGGAAATCGCTAATTTATAATTAGTTAATGAACATGGTCATCTATTCGCTAAATTAGTTGGGACAGAATAAAAAGAATAATCTTCAAACATCAATTTTGCTAGTATTTCGTTATCAATTTTTATCATCCTATTTTTACTTGTCCGGTACAATATTGCTAATTTTTCATAGATTGTTCATCTATATTTTCTGTATTTATCGTATTGTGTGTATCAGAAACTTGGACTTGTTGCTTTGTATGTGAAATAATATGAATCTTGCTGATATGTATCATAAAATGTGTTTAAATTTTTGAGTAAATATTGTAAAGATTTTTCAGTTGTTAAATACTCTTTTTCCCCTAATAAGCAGACTGGCGTGATGTAAGAATAGTCTTGATAATTTTCTATAATACAATTTTCCTTTTTTAGTTCTTGTATTTGGTCTATGTATTTGGAAGTATCGATATTGCTTTTTACATTTTCTACTGTCATCATATCATCAATAAAATCATCAAAATCAAAAATATCGTAAGCAAGAGCTTTATGATTCAAAATCGCAATTATTCACAAGAGGAAAACTATTTTCAAAGATTTTTTCATGAGTTTTTTGTATTTAAAGATTCTTTATTATATTCATAAAATGAAAAAAATGCAAATTTTTCAAAAGAATTTTTTGTAATTTTTGTTTGACTACAATATTGATTTTCTTATCATGTAAATTATTATAAGGTCGTAGCTCATTGGTACCCCGATGGATCGGGGCGAAGCCATGTGTGGTAGGTTCGATTCTGTATAATAGTATATAAGGTCGTAGCTCATTGGTACCCCGATGGATCGGGGCGAAGCCATGTGAAGAAGGTTCAATTCTGAATAATAATATATAAGGTCGTAGCTCATTGGTACCCCGATGGATCGGGGCGAAATCATGTGAAGAAGGTTCAATTCTGAATAATAATATATAAGGTCGTAGCTCATTGGTAGAGCAGTGGTCTCCGAAGCCATGTGTAGTAGGTTCGATTCCTACCGACCTTGAATTTTACTATTTCGCTCCTTTTTGAAGGAGCTGTCCCGATGGAGTCGGGACTGAGGATTTTTTTTGTGCTTTTAAAAATCTCTCATCACTTCCGTGACACTTCCTTTAAAAAGGAAGAAAATAATTCTTAATTATTAATTTTTCATTATTAATTAATATGATAGATCCGCAAATAGAAGAGTCTTGGAAAAAAGAATTATGGGACGAATTTCAAAAACCATATTTTTTAGAGATAAAAGAAGTTTTACAAAAAGAGAGAAGTGAGTGAAAAATTATATATCCTGAATGAAAGAATATTTTTAATGCGTACAATAGTACTCCTTTTGACAAAGTTAAAGTTGTTTTGCTGTGACAAGATCCGTATCATCAGCCGTGACAAGCACATTGATTATGTTTTTCTGTTCAGCCTGGAGTGAAATTTCCGCCATCATTACAAAATATTTTTAAAGAATTGGAATCTGATTTATGAATTAAGCAACCAAAAAGTTGATGTTTGCAAAAACGAGCTAATCAATGAGTGTTTATGTTAAATTCTTCTTTAACTGTCAGACAATCCGAACCGATGTCTCATTCGAAAATTGGTTGGGAAAAATTTACGGATGCAACTATAAAGCATTTGTCTGATAAAAAAGATTGATTGATTTTTGTTTTGTGGTGAGGATTTGCATGGACCAAAAAGACACTAATAGACAAAAGTAGACATTATGTTCTCGAAGCTGCACATCCATCTCCATTGAGCGCTTATAGGTGATTTTTTGGATGTAAGCATTTTTCGAAAATAAATGAAATTTTGAGAAAAGAGTGAAAGGAGGAAATTAATTGGGATTTGGATTAAAAATTGATTTTACTTTTCTTACTGGTTGCCTTCGGCGACCAACTTTTGTCAACCAGCGACAAAAGTGGGTAACCCTGCCGAAACCGGATGACTTTCAGTCAAAATTTTTTGTTGTTTTTTGTGCCTATTATACTGTTGATATTTTTGTCAATATTATTATAAATATATTTTGGTGTATTTTGATTTTTTTTCGAATGGAAAAAGAGGGTAAGCGTATTGATAGTAAAGTTAAGTTTTCTTGAAAGATTAAATGAATGTTGGCTGCTTTGTTGTTGGCACTTTGATCTTCAAATTTTTCTTATTCTCAAGAAAATGATTCAGTAAGAAAAGTTGATATTACAAAATTAGAATCTTATGAGCAATTTAGAAAAAATGAATTAGTAAGATGTTTGACATTGAAAGAAAGAAATTCAATTTTTCAAATGTTTGCCAAACTTATTACGAGTGATACAAGGAATGGGTTTATGGAATTTTCGGAAATTAATAAAGAATTGAAAAATATTTTTGAGCAAATGCCAAAAGATGAAAGTTATATTTATGAACTTGATAATTTCTTAAAGGAATTGGATTATCTTTATCTGAAAGAAAAAAATATAGAATGTCGTTTGGCTATTACTTATATGAAAAGTAGAATTTCTGATGAAAAAATGAAATATATTGATTGAAGTTTAGATTTAGGAGAATTGTTAAAAAGACAATTGAAAATTTGAGATATTATTTTGTTGAATAAAAAAAATAGTCCTTTTGATATTTGAACAAAAGCATTGAAAATTTTTGATGAAAAATATTTGACAGATTTTACTCACGCATTAATCTTTATTTGATTTGATGAAAGTTGAAATATTTTGGTTAGGCATTCGACGACTGCGGTTGAAAAATTTCATGAAATAGGTGTGGAAAATACGAAATTGGATAGTTATATTTTTGATAAAGATAGGTCAAATGCTAAATGATATGATATTGTCGTTTTGAGACCTGATGGGTCAATTTTGCAATCAATATTAGAGTGTAGTGAGGAAAAACTTGGTTCATGATATGATAATTTATCGGCATTGAGACAAGGACTTTGATTGTCTAATAATTTTAATGCTAAGTATAATTGTGTTGAGTTAATAACTCAATCAGTATCTTTTGATGAAGGTAAGAAGGTTTATTCTTCTGATGATTTTGATTATTCTTGTTTATGACAAGTTAATGAAAATATTCGAAATATGTATATTGAATTTTTGAAAAGCGATGTTCAAAAATTTAAATCAAAGACATATCCAAATGATTTTTTTGAATTTCCGGAGCTGTTTAAGATTAAATATTTAACTACAATTAATAAATATTAATTATTCCCTTGAAAAATATAAAATAATAATTAAATTTGATATCGAATTTACATACTAATTTAATATTAAATTATGCTATACGATCAATGTATTTCAGTTACAGAGCTTAAAAAGGATACAAAGAAAATTCTTAATCTTTTGAAAAAAGAATGAGAGATGGTGGTCCTTGTAAATAACAAACCAGTTGCGATTCTCAAAGATGTAAAAAATTATTCAATGAGTACAAAAGAATATTTTGATTTTGATTTTTGAGAAGAATGAATTGATGCAGATGTCGTTTTAGATTATTTCAATAAAAGATAAAATGACAGAAAAGTTTCTAAAATTTATTGAAAAATCTAAATATAAAGATGTTTTGTTAAATACAATTTCGGATATAAAACAAAATAAATTGTCATGATATGATGTAAAACCTTTCAAAGGTGTTAAAGGTGCTTATAGAGTTAGAAAGGGAGATGTTAGAATAATTTTTAAAAGAGAATGAGAAAAAGTTAAAATTTTGAAAGTTGATAATAGGGGTGATGTGTATAAATAAATTTTTAAGCCAATACATTTCCGATTCTTTCGTTCAAGTATTTTTGGAGTTAGAATAAATAATCTTTTATACAAAATGTATTAAAATATTGATTTTGCTTTTTTTTTGAATATAATGTATTTGTTATATTGGGAAGTTTTTATTTTGAAATTGCTTTTTTATGAAATATAAGTTTCATACGAAGAAATTAGAAGAAATGTATTATGGTGGAAAGACTTATAATATACATGAAGATGTTTTAAAATTATATCGTCTCCGTGTCTATTTTATTAGAAATGCAGTATCTATATCAGATTTAAAATCTCGTTCAAGTTTTAATTTAGAAAAATTGAATGCTGGAAAATTTAAGAATTTGTGGAGTATTAGATTGAATAGACAGTGGAGATTGATCTTTGATTTAACAAATGATTGATTTGTTCAAGTGGTAGATATTATTGATTTGAGTAAACACTATGAGTAAATATTTGTTTTATAAATTATAATTGATAACAATATGAAAAAAGTACAATTAGCATTCCATCCATGAATTGATATTGCTGAAGAACTTGAGGCAAGATGATGGTCTCAGACACAATTTGCAGATGTGATAGGTATTAGTGTACAAGCTCTAAATGCTATCATAAAATGACATAGAAATATTACACCGTCTTTGGCAGTTCGTATTGGTGCAGCATTTTGAACATCTGCAGAAGTTTGGATGAATATGCAAACTGAATATGATATTTATTTAGCAGAACAAAAGGAAAGAACTATGATTTTAAATATTTACAAAAAACTTGAACAAAAACAATTGACACCAGTTCTTGCATAAATTTATTTTATTTAAGCCAATACATTTCCGATTCTTTCGTTCAAGTATTTTTGGAGTCAATCAAGTCAATCAAGATTTGGATATTTTTGTAGGAGTCGTTCGGCTCATTCTCTGACTTTTTCTATAAATCTCATATCGCTCAAAATTTCCAATGGGATGTCGGTTTCTCATGATTGCATTGTTCCCAAAATTTCTCCGGCTCAACGAGTTTTGAGATCGAGTTCTGCTAATTTGAATCAGTCGTTTGTTTGTTCCATGGCTTCAAGTCTTTTCATCACTTCTCAGCTTTTTTTCTTTGTCTCCAAAAAGCAGTAGGATTGCAAACTATTTCTTCAGATTCTTCATCTGAGTTGGTGGAGTTGAGAAAGTCAAAATCTTTCTGCATTTTTTATTACCATAATAGTTGCTTCTGGGACATCGACTCAAACTTCGATTACTGTAGTGGAAACTAAAATGTCGAATTTATCTCATTTGAATCATCTCATCACTTCGTCTTTTTCAGCTGGTTTCATTTTTCCATGGAGGAGTCAGATTCTGTTGCTAAGTCATGGAAATAGCTGTTTTACGTTTTCAAATTCTGCAATAGCTGATTTCAAATCTTCCATTTTGTCTGATTCCTCGATTAGAGGAGTGACTATGAAAACTTTTTGCTTTTGTGCGATTTTAGTTAAGATTCGTGTCTTTAATTTCAAAAATTCGCTTTCAGAGATTATTTTTGTGTTGATTTCTTTCCTTCATGCAGGTAATTCGTCTATTACACTGACATCAAATTCTCCAAAAAAAGCCAATGCCATAGATCTTGGAATTGGTGTGGCAGACATTTGTAGAATGTGCGGACTTCCAAATTTATTGAAAGCAGATCTCTGTTTTACTCAGAATTTGTGCTGTTCATCGATTACTACATACATTAAATCTTTGAACATTACATCATCTTGGATTACTGCGTGTGTTCAAACTAAAAGATTTATCTTTCAATCTTTGAGGTCTTGTTTTACTTTGTCTTTTTGTTGTTTTGTCAGTGATCATTTTAAAATTTCAATTCTCATTCAAAGTGGCAACAATAGTTTAGCAAGAGTTTTGTAGTGTTGATCAGCTAAAACTTCTAATGGTGCGAGGAATACAGATTGTGCTCAAAATTTTTTGAAAGTGTAATATGCAGCGATTGCAGCGACTACTGTTTTTCCACTTCATACATCTCATTGAAGTAATCTCATCATGGGTTTCTGTTCGTGAAGGTTTTCTATGATCATTTTTAATGCTTTTTTCTGTGCATTTGTGAGTTGAAAGTCTAATTTTGAAACTATATCTTTTATGATAGCCCGGTCTACTTGACATTCAGTATTAAATGTTGTTCAATCTTGGTAATCTTTTCTTGTAAGTAGTGAATGTAACTGGACTCTCAATAATTTATCGAAAAAAATTCTATATTTTGCTTGTCAAAGTTTGTCTATATTGTCTGGGTAGTGAATCTGCTTAAATGTCTCTTGAATTCACATTAAACCGAATTTTTGCAAAAATTCTGTTGGCAAATATTCTGAAAATAGGTTTTTTATTTTTGGTAAAACTAATCGCATTTTATTTGCAAACCGATTTGGTTTGATTCCGTTCATTTCAGAGTAAATTGGGAAAATTCATCACTCTGACATATTATTTTGAAGCTCTGTAAACTCTGATGGAGAGATCTCTGGGTTTGTAAAAACTATTCTTCAAAACTTATATGCTGGTTTCCCGGTAATTATATATCGTTTGTCTTTTTCTATTTTTGAAGCAAGATAAGATGCATTGTAAATTGCAATCTTTCCTAAATTTCAGAGTTCGTCTTGAAATTTGATATCGTATATTTTCAGTTTTCCTTTTTGGAAAAATCATTTATCTGTTATCAATCATTTTACTGCGCAAACGACTGATTTATCTTGCAAATTGATTTGATCCAATGTCATTATACTTTCTCTGTTTTCGTAAGTTCTTGGAAAATATTGCAAAAAATCTCTGACTGAATTGATTCAGTTTTTATTCAAAATTGATGTGTATCTTGCTGTCGTTTTTAATTCTTTGTAAAGTTCCATTGTTAGTTTTATTGGCTAATGGCTGATAGCTAATGGCTGATAGCAAAGGATTTTTTTTTGTTTAATAATGCTATTAGCTATTTGCTATAGGCTATCGGCTAATTATTATTTATTTTGTTTCCTTATTCAATGAATTTTTTATGCCTGGTGGCAGGCTACTTTTGTCCATAGTCACAAAAGTGGTGAATTCTGCTGAAGTCGGATGCCATTCGGTCAAAAGACTCTTTAAAAATTTTTCAGTCATACTTTTCGTTTGTTGATTTTCTGAAGATGACGGAGAATCGTTCCAACCGATTCTATTGGACAGGTTTGGCATATTTTTAATCGTAATTTCAACGCAGTCTGATAAATGAAAAGATTTTTTGCTCTTTCGAGCTGTTTTTTGTTTTTTACATTTTTTCGATGGAATAATTGTCGATTTACTACACTTTTTCGATGGAATGTTTGAACTTTATCTTATCTAAAATTCAATAAAAAATCAGAGATATACATATGTTTAATTCATCTGTAATCAGTAGCTAATGGGTCTGCTGAAATTACATATTTTGGATAAGCATCATTTATTTTTAAAAGATTTCAAAATTCTCTTTTTTTTGTTTTTTCTTCAGATACATTGTATGATACTTGGAAATAAGATATTTCATTAGCTTTTTTACAGACAAAATCAATTTTAAAATTTCAGAAATTTCAAACAAAAATTTGATATCACAATCTTTTTAAATGTAAAAAAACTATATTTTCGAGCAATTTTCATTTATCATCATCAAATGAAAAATTTAATGCATTTCTAATTCATAAATCGTTAAAATAATATTTTTCGTTGTGTTCTAATATTTTTTTTCATTTTATATCATAATTTCATATATTGTGTATCAAATATGGAATTTGTAAAAAATCTAAATAGGAACTTATTTTTTCGATTGATACAGATCACCATCAAAAGTTTTTAGAAGAATTTTGTATATTTCTTAATGATAATGGTGTTCAAATATTATCGGCAATATATCTCATAACCTTGTTGAAATAGTTTATATCTCTAATTTGAAATCTTGATATGATATCTTTCAAAACTGTACTGTCGAGTATATCTTGTAAGTGTTGATATTTAAAATTTTTGTCTTGTATATTTACAATTTCAGGCATTCATCACCATTGTAAATAAGATAATAAATTTTGTGGTGTATTTTGTTCATTAATGTAATCTAAATATTCAGCATAACTAAAAGGGTAGACATGGAAAGTTACATATCTACCGGATAAATATGTAGATAAATCTCAAGATAATAGTTTTGAATTTGATCATGAAATTATAATTTTGTATTTTTTTTCAGTAAATTTTGCCCTAATAAAATTTTCCCAATTTTTTATGTCTTGGATTTCATCAATGACAATAAATTTTGGATCTCATTTTTCATTTTGGTAATCAATAAATAGACTATTCAATGCATTTACATCAGAAATATTTCATTCTATATCGAGTTCTTTGTTTAGGAAAAAAACTTGTTCAAGATTTATATTTTTATATTGAAAATATCACATGATTGTATAACTTTTTCCAGATCTTCTTTGTCATTGAACTACTAAAATTTGTTCACTTTCTAAAAGTTTATCCAATTGTTCGTAATAATCTTTTCTTGGAAAAATCTTTTGAGAAAGCAGTTTTTTACTTTGTTCAATTAAATCCATTTACATTTATTAAAGTCCAATTATGAGAAAAATCAAGAGGAATAAATAAAATCTTAGATAGAATTTAAATAATAATTTGGATTATATAGCTCATTTTTCTGGATTAATGACCGCATAGTATATATCATTTTCCTTGCTATTGTTAGTACACATATAAAATGATGCTTTCATTTTTGTTTTTCCCTCTCATATATTCATTTATAGTATTCACTATGATGTATTG
>FLNV01000812.1_pt1 | contig 14445 bp, 10 predicted proteins | sample 1140351 | NCBI WGS metagenome assembly FLNV01 (sample SAMEA3878207, study PRJEB12797) | bioreactor metagenome | biome: Moose rumen | place: Sweden | collected 2011-10 | reverse complement strand
ATGATTCTTGGCGGACGGCCACTATAGTGCCCATACGTGACTGTTTCAGCGTTTCAAAGACCGATTCGGCTGGCTCACCAGCCTCTTATCTACATCGCGGACGGCTTATTCGTCACCGCATCCGCTGATTTTCTTCTTCCCTGACGATGCACGACCGAGGTACAAACCAAGGTTAATCCCCATAGATTCACGCACGCACACCGTACAACATGGTCTTCATATGGCCTTGAGGCCACACGAAGACCTCTTTAGTTTTTCGGAAGTATCTTTGTAGGCCCTACAAACTTCCGGGATTCATGGGAGATATGTCGAGATGTCCGGCAGATTGTAGTTTTTTGATAGTTCCTGTTCCGTTGCCTGCCGAATTTCTACGGTCTCCTCAAAAACAACATATACTCTGCAGAACAAAGATATAATAAAAACTGTGAGCGTTTTTGGACTTTACGATGATTGATTTGTTCTTTGACCTGATACGCGTTGCCGTGGGCGTTGCAGATAGGTTGTCGCGTGTTCCTACAGAAGATGAATGGGAGCAGCTGTTCGACATGGCCAACAAGCAGGCGCTGGTGGGCGTGTGCATGTCGGGGGTGGAACATCTGCCAAACAGTCAGTGGCCGCCCATGATGTTGAAATATCAGTGGATAGCTTACACCTCGTCTATCGAAGACACGAACAAGACGCAGATACAGCAGTGTGAAGAGCTGACAGAGCGCTTCGCCGCCGCAGGATTCAGAACGTGTGTGCTGAAGGGACAAAGCAACGGAGAGCTGTATAAAGTGAAGAGGGCGGGGCAGGGTAAGCCTGTCGCGGAAGACTTGGGCCTCAGACGACAGAGCGGTGATATCGACCTGTGGGTCGAAGGCAAAAGGAAAGCAATTGTCCGTTTCCTCAGGCAGACGGGCGATGTTGGCGAGGTGGTGTATCATCACATCGACTTTCACTGCTATGAAGATACAGCCATAGAGGTGCACACCACCCCAACATGGATGTACTCGCCTGCGAAAAACAGCAGGTTGCAGGCTTTTTTCGCAGCGCACGCAGACGATTGCTTCTCTGGTGCAGTGAAGCGACACTCCGGCAGGCCTGCCCATCGCTTCAACGTGCCGACGTGGGAGGTGAACGTTGTCTTCCAGCTAAGCCACATCTTCCGCCATGCGTTTAACGAAGGGGTGGGACTGCGGCAGGTGATGGACTACTATTTTTTGCTGCTCCAGCGGGCGGACAGGGCTGACATGACAGAGGCAAACTCTGCACTCGACGATGGTCACAGGCTGGAAATGGTGCTACGTAGGCTCGGGCTATATAAGTTTGCCACGGCGCTGATGTGGGTGCTGGGCGAGGTGTTTCGCCTCGAAACGACAAAAATGATTGTGCGGCCTGACGAGAAGGAAGGACGTTGGCTGCTTGACGAGATAGTGAATGGCGGCAACTTCGGACATTTCGGTGGCACCACTTACTATAAGGGTGGCACTTGGCATTCGTTCGTTCAGAAAAACCGGCGAAACCTACGTCTGCTGACACGCTATCCGGGAGAGACGCTCTGGGCACCCGCCTGGCGCACATGGCATTTCGTGTGGCGAAAACTGAATGGGAGGGTGTTGTAGTGGGCTGTGGTTGGACGGTTAATATAGCAGGCCAAAGAGCCAGAGGGGAATCTTGTTGCCAAAGCCAATCTCAATCTCGTCGGCAGCAACAAAGCTGTCGGGGATGTCCTTAATCTGAGTGAAACCTTTACCCTTGCCTCCTATTTCAAACAGATACTGCCCATCTACGAGAAGATCCCCTTGTTTAGGGTAATTGATGACGTGGCTTTGGGAGAGCATGGCTGCAAAGAGAGACTCCCTTATGGTGCCAATATCGGCAGGCAAGGCCAAAGCCTGCATAAGGTTTGGATTGTTGAAAAGAATCTTTTCGGGCTTGCCTAAAGCCTTGAGGTCTTTCCTTTCTGTGTATAGCAGACGAAGGAGTGCGGCACGGTTGAGGAGGGACAGAATGCGGATGAGTTGGTTACGGGTTGTCGATAGCGACTCACAAAGGGAAGATACATTTGGGGTGAAGGGCTTCATCTGGGCCAGCAGAGCCAGCAGTCGTTTGGCCTTCTGAAGAGTCTCATATTCGATATTCTCTATGGCAGGGATGTCATTCTCTATGACAGTGGTGATTACATTCAGGATGCGATCGTAGTAACTGACGGCGGATGACGTCTCAAGAAAGAATGGGTAGTAGCCTTGCCTGAAGTACTGCTCGAAATGGGGAAGAACCTTCAGTCGTGATGTGATGGTTGCAGCAATCTGCTGATGCCGTGTAAGGATTTCTTCCAAGGACAAAGTGTCTAACTGGGCCACATTGCTAATGGCCAGATATTCACGGAATGAGAGCCCTTCTAAGTGGTAAGTTCGAATGCGGCGGGATAGGTCGGCCTCAGCATTGTCGAGTTCAAGAAGCGAGGAACCTGTGAAGATGATGTTGAGCCTGGGATAGCTGTCGTAGATGTTCTTGACTGTTCGAACCCAGTTTGGATAGCGATGAACTTCATCAAGAAATAGGTGGGTGACACCATGAGTATATAGATATTCAGTAAGTTCCAGCAGGGTATGGGTGGCAAACCAGATGTGGTCGAGAGACACGTAGAAAGCTTTTGATGTGTCAGGGAAGGAAAGCTTTATGTGCTGTAGCAGCATTGTAGTCTTACCCACCCCCCTGGCCCCCTTGATACCGATGAGCCGCTCGTTCCATTCAATCTGAGAATAAAGATAGCGAAGGTAGCGACAGTCGGTCTCTTCTAATCTTCGACTATAAGCGAGAAATAATGTGTCCATCGTAAATACTATATTTAGTGTATAATCGGATGCAAAGGTACGAATAGTTTCTTTGAAAAGAAAGAAAAGAGAAGAAAAAGTTTCTTTTCAAGGAAAGAAAATTGTAATCTCTATATCATTAGCGGTGAAATTGGAAAAGGACGCAAAAATATATGTTGCTGGCCACCACGGCCTGGTTGGCTCGGCCATCTGGAACAATCTGAAACAACGTGGGTACGGGAACCTGGTGGGCCGCACGCACCGCGAGCTGGACCTGACAGACCAGTTGGCCGTGCGCCGCTTCTTCGACGAGCAGCAGCCGGACGCCGTAGTCCTGGCGGCAGCCTTCGTGGGCGGCATAATGGCAAACTCGCTGTACAGGGCAGACTTCATCATGATGAACATGAAGATACAGTGCAATGTCATCTCTGAGGCATACGCCCACGGGGTGAAGAAGCTACTCTTCCTTGGTTCCACATGTATCTACCCGAAGGACGCTCCGCAGCCGATGAAGGAGGAGTGCCTGCTGACATCGCCGCTGGAATATACCAACGAGGAGTATGCCATAGCAAAGATTGCGGGACTGAAGATGTGCGAGTCGTACAACCTGCAGTATGGCACCAACTACATTGCCGTGATGCCTACCAACCTCTATGGCCCGAACGATAATTTCCACTTGGAAAACTCGCATGTCATGCCGGCCATGATGCGCAAGATCTATCTGGCAAAGCTGATTCACGAGCAAGACTGGCAGTCGATAGTGGCCGACCTGAACCAGCGCCCGGTGGAAGGCATTGACGGTAGGGCCAGCCGTGCTGAGGTGCTCAGTGTGCTGGCAAAATACGGCATCGAGGACAACCGCGTGACGCTGTGGGGCACAGGAACGCCGCTGCGTGAGTTCCTTTGGAGCGAGGACATGGCTGATGCCTCGGTGCATGTGCTGTTGAATGTTGATTTCGCCGATATTATCGGTATAGAGAAGTACAGCAGCGTACATTATGGCGCAAAGACAACGGGAGCGGTGGATCGAAACCACAGCGAGGGACGCGGCGGTGCCATACCCTCGCTTGGCGAGATACGCAACTGCCACATCAACGTGGGCACGGGCAAGGAGCTGACCATCCGCCAACTGTCAGAGCTGGTGGCTGGGGCTGTGGGCTTCGACGGGCAGGTGGTGTTCGATGCCTCAAAGCCCGACGGCACCATGCGCAAGCTGATAGATGTGACAAAGCTGCACTCGCTCGGATGGACACACAAGGTTGAGATAGATGATGGGGTGCAGCGGCTGTTCAAGTGGTATAAAGCGACGATTGAAAGTTGAAGATTGAAAATTGAAGATTGATAATTGAAAATTAATAATGAAGAAAGCATTAATTACAGGCATAACGGGTCAGGACGGTTCTTACCTGGCCGAGTTTCTGTTAGAGAAGGGCTACGATGTTCATGGCATGATACGCCGCAGTAGCACTGACTATCGTGAGCGCATAGCTCATCTGGAGGGCAGGCCCCATTTTCATCTGCACTATGGGCACATGGACGACTCGATGTCGCTGATACAGATTATCGGCAAGGTGCGCCCGGACGAGATATATAACCTGGCAGCCCAGAGCCATGTGCAGGTGAGTTTCGATTCTCCAGAGTTTACGGCCGATGTAGATGCTATGGGCGTGCTGCGTGTGCTTGAGGCCGTGCGGCAGTGCGGTCTGGCCGACACATGCCGTATCTATCAAGCCAGCACATCTGAGCTATACGGCAAGGTGGAGGAGGTGCCGCAGAACGAGAACACCCCGTTCCATCCCTACAGCCCGTATGCTGTTGCCAAGCAGTACGGCTTCTGGATAGTAAAGGAGTATCGCGAGGCATACCACATGTACTGCTGTTCGGGCATACTGTTCAACCATGAGAGCGAACGCCGCGGCGAGACGTTCGTGACACGCAAGATTACACTGGCAGCTGCCCGTATCGCACAGGGCAAGCAGCAGCGTCTCTATTTAGGCAACCTCGACTCGCTGCGCGACTGGGGCTATGCTAAGGACTATGTGGAGTGTATGTGGCTGATCTTGCAGCACCCGCAGCCCGAAGACTTCGTCATCGCCACCGGTGTGCAACATTCGGTGCGCGAGTTCGCCACCTTGGCTTTCCATCATGTCGGTATCGAACTGGAATGGCAGGGTGAGGGTGTTGACGAGAAAGGTATAGTCAAGAGTCTGTCGGCAGATTTCAAGACTCAAAACTCAGAACTGAAAGTTGGTGACATCGTTGTCGAGGTGTCGCCAGATTTCTACCGTCCAACAGATGTGGTTAACCTATGGGGCGACCCGACCAAGGCCAAGGCCAAGCTTGGGTGGAACCCGTCGAAGACCAGTTTTGAGCAGTTAGTGAAGTTAATGGTTGACAGCGACATGGCCAAGGTGGCTGTGGAGCGTGTCAGTGCCCAGGTCAGGACCAATCTGGCAGAGTATCTGGAAAAAGGAATAGTGAAATAACCCTGTTGCAGTTTATGACCTCAGGGCCGCCTCGATGTTACGCATGAGGCCCTCATACTTAGCCCTCTTTACGGCAGAGCCCGTAAAGAGGGCTTTGTATTTTTCTACCGTCAAGTTCTGCCAGTCAGAACGTTTCATCTGCAACAATCCTTCTGACGGCTGCAGCTCGGCGATGTCGGTTGGTGTGGCGTGACCGTTCCACGGGCATACGGTTTGGCAGCGGTCGCAGCCGTATATGGTGTGTCCGAGCTTGTCTTTGGCTTGGTCTGACAGCGGTCCGCGGTTCTCTATGGTCTGATACGACAGGCAGAGTTCTGAGCAGAAATAGTCTGGTTGAAGTGCATGGGTGGGGCATGCCTCGAGGCACCTGTTGCAGCCTCCGCACGACATCTGGCATGGCGCATCATAGCGGTCTGCCTTGGCTGTGGTGATAATCTCGCCGAGGAAGAACATGCTGCCTGCATGTGGAATAATCAACTGGTGGTTGCGGCCGATGAAGCCCAGTCCTGCCTGTACCGCCCAGTAGCGCTCCAGAATGGGCACGGTGTCGGTGGCTATTTTGAAGGAGCGGGGGAGTTGGGTGGACATTGTGCTGACCAATTGTCGCAGACGTGCTTTCAGCACATCGTGGTAGTCCTTGCCGAGGGCGTACGCAGCCAGCTGGAACTCGTCGGGTGGTGGCAACTTGGCGGGGGTGTAGTTGAGTGCCACGACGATGATGCTTCTTGCGCCCGGCAGCAGCAGCGTGGGGTCGAGGCGCTTCTCAATGTTGTCAGCCAGGTAGTGCATTGAGGCATGTCCACCCTTTGCTATCCAGCTGCGGTATGCCTCTGCCTCCTGCTCGGCTACGGGGCGTGCCTCGGCTATGCCGCAGGCGGCAAATCCGAGTCGGCGAGCTTCACTCTTTATGAATGAAGAATGAAAAATGAAGAATGAAGAATTATTGTCCATTTCTCACTCTTTACTCAAACACCCGGAACTGGTAGCCATTCTCCTTCAGCCAGTCTATGCTCTCGGGCAGGGCTGTACGCAGCTTGTCAATGGACTTGAGTGAGTCGTGGAAAGTGATGATGGAGCCTGGGCGGGCATAGCGTTTCACGTTGTTCACCACGTCCTGGGCTGTAGTCCATTTCGAGTAGTCGCGCGTCACGAGATCCCACATCACTATCCTGTATCTTCGTGACAGCCATGCATACTGGTCCAGTCGCATCCAGCCGTGTGGTGGGCGGAAGAGATGGCTGTGGATATAGGCGTTGGCCCGTTCCACGTTGTAGCTGTAGTCGTGTATGGAGTGGCGAAAGCCCCCTATGTGGTTGTGGGTGTGGTTGCCCACTTGGTGTCCTTCGTCAATAATCTGCTGGTACAGCTCGGGGTGCTTACGCACGTTGTCGCCAACCATGAAGAAAGTGGCCTTGACCTTGAACTGCCTCAGTGTATCTAACAGAAAAGGGGTACTCTCTGGTATCGGGCCGTCGTCGAAGGTCAGATAGACCGACCTCTCCTTACGGTCCATACGCCAGAGAGCCCTGGGATAGAGCCAGCGCAGGTATATGGCTGGTTGCTCGATTATCATTTAGTAGCTGCCTCCACGCTGCTCGTACAGCAGCGCTGTCTGGTTGAGCTCTGTGGCATACCGTTGTGCCAGCTCATCGCTGACGCTACCGGCCGTCTCTGCCACGTGCTGCATGATGTACAGGTGCAGTAGGCACTCCTGTCGTGACATGTAGAACAGCGACTGCGGCAGTTGGGTGTAGTAGGCTATGTATTGCTTCGACTTGTTCCACAGCTGTTCCAGCTGCTGTCTGGCGTGTTCCTTGTCGCCTATGTAGGCGTAGGCCCGTGCCATGTCGAGCGAACCGCTGGCATAGTCGGCGGCAACGTTGCTTGTGGGCAGTTCCTTTTCAGACAGAGCCAGCACCTCGGCACACTTGGCCGTATCGCCCTCTGAGGCCAGGTGCAGAGCCAGCGTGGCCAGCAGGCGGCGGTGGGTGTAGCACATGCGCGTTACGGTTTCGTCCAGATAGATGTCAGGCTGGCTCACATTGCCCCAACGGAAGCGCTTGGTAACGTTCTCATATACCTTCTGCGTGTCAAAGTTCTTGGCACCTGCATCCTTGGTGGTGAACGGCGTTATGCGGTTGACCAGACCCTCCTGCACGAAGTTGTCGCCCAGGTTCATGTAGTTCTCCTGTCCCACGGTGGTCGCTACATAGATGGGGCGTGTCCAGTTGGCATTGGCTATCATCTCCAGCATCATCAGGTCACCCTTGTATAGGGCACTCTTGTTGGCCAGCGAGATAACCATGCGGTCGGGTATTGAGTCGGTGGCCATCAGCATGCCGCTGCGGCGTACGGCGTCTTTGTCGATTGTAACATAGACGGTGTCGGTGGGTATGATGTGCAGGTCCTTTTCCGTGGAGCGCACCCAGTGTGCCAGTATGTTCTTCAGTTCGAATGGCTCCTCGCCGAAGTGGGCCTTAGCCTCATCCGGGTGTTCCCTATACAGCTGCAGCAGTTCCTGCTTCATTTTAGGATCTATCTGCACAAACTCGTTTGTGCCGGCACAGTATTCTATGCGCTTCCATGTTATCGGCAGTGCTGGCGAGTCGTAGGCAGGACGCACCATCTGGTCTATGTACCAGTCGGTCTGCAGGTAGCTCAGGTTGCATACGCGGGCATCGGTACGAACGCCCTCGGTGTCCTGGTTGTACCACAGTGGGAAGGTGTCGTTGTCGCCATTGGTGTATATGATGGGGTAGGAGGGTACTTGGTTGCCCTGCTCGTCAGTGGTACTCTGCTGTAGCGACATGAGGTAGTTCTGTCCAAAGTCGCGGCAGGTGTAGCGTCCAGAGCGGTCGTGGTCGTCCCAGGTCTGCGAGGCCATCTGCACGGGCACCAGCAGGCAAACTACTGACACCAGGGCAGCCACTGCGGTAGCAAATTTTTCACTTTTCACTTTCCCCTTGCCCCTTATGAGGTCGATGATGGCGGCCACGCCCATGCCACACCAGATGGCAAAGGCATAGAACGACCCGGCGTAGGCATAGTCGCGCTCACGCGGCTGCATGGGTGTCTGGTTCAGGTAGATGACGATGGCCAGTCCAGTCATGAAGAAGAGGAAGAACACCACCCAGAACTGTTGGGCGCCAATGCTGAGCGGGGCGGTCAGCCACGCATGTTTCTTCTGCTTCTTGTCGCCTTTCTGCTTCCGCTCCTCGCCATAGCTCACCTGCCAGAACAGGCCCAGCAGGCCGAGCAGCAGGGGCAGGCAGTAGAACACGTTGTGCCCCTTGTTCTCCTTCAGTTCGTCGGGCAGGGCATCCTGATTGCCCAGACGGGCGTTGTCGATGAAGGGTATGCCCGAGAGCCAGTTGCCTTTTTCGGGCGAGCCGTGTCCCTGTATGTCGTTCTGTCGTCCGGCAAAGTTCCATAAGAAGTATCGCCAGTACATCCAGTTGCACTGGTAGGAAATGAAGAAGCGCAGGTTGTCCCACTGCGATGGCACTTTCACCATTACGGTCTCGCCGCAGCGGTCGTATGGCACCTCATGGCCTTCTACTCCGTCCAGCCAGCTCTCGTAGTATTGTGCATACGACGAGCTGTACATGCGTGGGAAGAACATGTTCTGCGCGTACTTGTATTCGTCCTTTGTGCGCACCACAAAGTATTCGTCGGGGTCGCTGTCGGCAGCCTTCTCGCGCCGCTGATATACAGGCTTGCCTTTTTCATATACTGGCCGGCAGTAGTTGCCGTCGCGCTCCAGCGCCACCTGCGATGTGTAGGCCTGACCGTAGAACAATGGGCGCGAGCCATACTGGTCACGGCTCAGGTAGTCGCCCAGGGTGAAGATGTCCTCGGGCGAGTTCTGGTCCATTGGCGGGTTGGCCGACGACCGTATGACGGTTATGGCGTATGTGCTGTAGCCCACCATCAGCATTAGCATGCACAGCAGGGCTGTATTCTTGATGCGGGGCGTGATAAGGGCGTGGGCTTCCTTGCCAGAGCCTATCTTCCAGTTTAGTACGAACCACAGTGCTATCAGCACCACCACGCCGATGAAGAATGCGCTCCAGCCATAGCCGTAGAACGGTATGCCCAGCAGGCCCACGGCCGCCAGTGTGGCTATGTTCTGCCTTTTCAGGTTCTGGCCTGTGGCGGTCTGCGTTTCGTAGATGGCCCACAGCACTATTCCGACGAGCAGTATCAGGTATATATACTCGCCCGTGTTGAATGGGCAACCCAGTGTGTTGACAAAGAACAGTTCGAACCACCCGCCTACGGTGATAATGCCGGGCACCACGCCATACAGCACAGCAGCCAGCAGCACAGCGCTGATGCCAAGGGCTATTAAAGAACCGCGCAGATTGGCCTGTGGCGCGCGTCGATAGTAATAGACCAGCACTATTGCCGGCAGACACAGCAGGTTGAGCAGGTGGACACCGATAGAGAGGCCGGTCATGTAGAATATCAGCACCAGCCAGCGGTCGGCATGAGGCTCGTCGGCATGGTCCTCCCACTTCAGTATGAGCCAGAACACCACGGCGGTAAAGGCCGACGAGAAGGCATAGACCTCACCCTCGACGGCCGAGAACCAGAACGTGTCCGAGAAGGTATAGATGAGTGCCCCCACCATTCCGCTGGCCTCGATGGCCACCAGCTTTGCGGTCGAGATGTCCTCGCCGCGACTGGTCAGCAGCCGTCGAACCAGGTGTGTAACGCTCCAGAAGAGGAACAGTATGCACGTGGCAGAGAGCAGCGCGCTCATGGTGTTCACCATGCGGGCCACCTGCGTGGCGTCGCTTGCAAACTGCGAGAACAGGTTGGCCACCAGCATGAAGAATGGTGCGCCTGGCGGATGCCCTATCTCCATCTTATATCCGGTGGTGATAAACTCTGGGCAGTCCCAGAACGAGGCTGTGGGCTCAATGGTAGAACAATATACCACGGCTGCTATGGCGAAGGCCACCCAGCCGAGAATGTTGTCCACTAAACGGAAACGTTTCATTGTCGTTTTGTTGTGTTGTGGTATGATTGCCTATATATAATTAATGTGTGTCATGCCTGTGCTGGCCGTTATGTGTGCCGTGGGCAAAGACGGCTGCAAAGTTACGTATTTTCAGCGGATAATGCAAGAAAAGGGCAAAAGATTTTACTCGTAGCGCATGGAGCGGGCTGGCTGTATATGCGACACCAGAAAACTGGGGGCTATGAGTACCAGTATGCTGACGGCGAGGGTTGCCAGCCCGAGCATTAGCGTGATGGGTAGGTTCAGCTCGATCGGAGCCACGGCCACATAGTATGTTTCAGGGTCCAGTCGCACTATGCCCGTCAGCTGCTGCAGCACCACCAGCCCCACGCCGATGGCGTAGCCCCATAGCAGGCCGCGGCCTATGATGAATGCACCAAACCAGATGAATGTGTGGCGCACGGTCTTGTTGCGTGCGCCGAGGGCTTTCAGCAGACCTATCATCTGCGTGCGTTCCAGAATGATGATGAGCAGTCCGCTTATCATGGTGAATCCCGCCACGCATACCATCAGTACCAGTATGATCCACACGTTGATGTCAAGCAGTTCCAGCCAGGAGAATACCTGCGGAAACTGTTCGCGTATGTTGCGTGTGGTGAGCTGCTGGCCATAGGGGTCGCGATAGTCGCGCAGGTCTATGGCCAAGGGCAGGTCGGTATCGGCCAGCAGGGCAAAGTCGTGCAGTTGTACCTCGGCACCGGTGCACTGGTCTGCCTGCCACCCGTTGAGCCGCGTGGCTGTGTAGATGTCGGTCAGGCATACGGCGTCGTCGTAGCGTCGTATGTGCGTCTGATAAACGGCGTCTATGCTGAAGCGCCGTGTTCGCACCGCGCCGTCGTCGTCTATGAAGTAGGCATAGATACGCTGTCCGGTCTGCAGCCTCAGTTTGTCGGCTATGGTCCGTGACACAACGAGGTGACCAGCGTTTGTGCTGTCTGAGAACTGTGGCAGGCTGCCTTCTACAACACAGCTGGCCAGGAATGTTGAGTCGAAATCTGGCCCTACGCCCTTCAGCTGCACACCGAGAAAGTCGGTGTCGGTCTTAAGCAGTCCCTGGGTCAGCGAGAAACGCTGCACGTGCTGCACGTTGTCGTGTTGGCGTATTGCGCATACCAGCGAGTCGCTCAGGCTGACGGGCAAAGCCTGTGCCGACCCTGCTGTCAGCACGTTCAGTATCTGGATGTGTGTACCAAAGCCCGTTACCTTACCCTCTACGGTATGCTTGAAGCCCAGCACTACCGCCACGGTGACGATCATAACGGCCAGACCGATGGCCACGCCTGCCGTCGCTATCCGTATGGCAGGTCGGCTAACCTTCTGGCTGTCAGCCTCGGTTGTGGCCAGGCGGCGTGCTATGAACAGTGGGAGGGACATTTGCCAGTAAAGTTGATTCTAATGCAGCGCGTGTCTTCTCCATGCATCTGCGATTTACAATCACGCAGGGGGTTAGTTTGCGGCAATAAGTCCCCACGTCTCCAGTTTCGCATCTGTGAGGACAAGCGTATTGTTTTTGACGCTTTGGTATCCGGAATTGAAGTTTTCGTTGTCAACCACAGTGCCAAAGACATATTCATCAGCCTCACTGGGTATGTCAACGGTTAGTGATGCACCAGGAACAAACGATGTGTAATTTTTTGTTGATATTTTTTCTCTGGAAGGCAGTGTTATGCCATTGCCTACATTTGTCTGCACGGTGCGGTAGAACTCCACATAAACGTATCCCAGACTCCATCTGCTGGAGTTGGTGACAGTAAGCTTTGTCGCATCATTTTTCTCAGTCTCTGGCTGTGGGGCGTTGTCGTCGTCGTCGCTGCCACATGCACTAAAACTTAGGCAAGCCAGCATTGCCATTAAGGTGGACAGAAGGTGTAGTTTGTTTAGAAGCAAGTCTTTAGTTTTCATATTTGCAATATTAGGGGTTAATATTTTCTGGTAGCAAAGGTCGAACAACATGTTGCGTTATCAATCTTCGTTGTACAATCTTCAATGTTTAATCTTCAATGTTTAATCTTCAATGTTTAATCTTCAATGTTTAATCTTCAATGTTTAATCTTCAATGTTTAATCTTCAATGTTTAATGTTTCTGTACGCCTCCAGTGCTTTCTCCAGCACCACGAGGGCGCGGCTCAGGTCCTCCTTCTTCAGCACGTAGGCTATGCGCACCTGGTCGCGTCCGGCACCGGGCGTGGTGTAGAAGCCCGCGGCCGGAGCCATCATCACGGTCTCGCCCTCGTAGTTGAAGTCAGACAGACACCAGCGGCAGAACTCCTCAGCGTCATCTACGGGCAGCTTGGCCACGGTGTAGAAGGCTCCCATTGGTATTGGCGAATAGACACCCGGTATGCGGTTCAGGCCGTCGATGAGGCACTTGCGGCGCTCCACGTACTCGTCATAGACGTCGCGATAGTACTCCTCTGGCGCGTCGAGCGATGCCTCGGCCACCAACTGGCCTATCAGCGGTGGCGACAGGCGGGCTTGGCAGAACTTCATCACGGCCTGGCGCACCGCCTTGTTCTTCGTGATGAGTGCGCCCACGCGTATGCCGCACTCAGAGTAGCGCTTCGACACCGAGTCTATCAGTATCACGTTCTGCTCTATTCCCTCTAAGTGGCAGGCCGAGATGTAGGGCGACCCCGTGTAGATGTACTCGCGATAGACCTCGTCGGAGAAGAGGTACAGGTCGTACTTCCTGACCAGGTCGCGTATCTGGTTCATCTCGCGCCGCGTGTAGAGGTAGCCCGTCGGGTTGTTCGGGTTGCATATCATGATGGCGCGCGTGCGCTCGTTGATCAGCTCCTCGAATTTCTCCACCTTCGGCAGCGAGAAGCCCTCGTCTATCGTGGTGGCGATGGTGCGTATCTTGGCTCCGGCCGATATGGCAAAGGCCATGTAGTTGGCGTAGGCTGGTTCGGGCACGATGATCTCGTCGCCCGGATTCAGGCACGACATGAAGGCAAACAGCACTGCCTCTGAGCCACCCGAGGTGATGATGATGTCGTCGGCCGACACATTAATATTATACTTGGCGTAGTAGCCTACCAGCTTCTCGCGATAGCTGCGTATGCCCTGCGATGGCGAGTACTCCAGCACCGTGCGGCCCACGTTCTTCAGCACGTCCAGTCCGCACTGTGGCGTGGGCAGGTCGGGCTGACCTATGTTCAGGTGGTAAACTCTTATGCCGCGCTCCTTGGCGGCCACGGCCAGTGGGGCCAGCTTGCGTATAGGCGATTCGGGCATCTCCAGCCCGCGTACGGAAATCTCAGGCACTTTCTTGATTGAAGATTGAAAATTTACCTAATCACTCCCCGCTTGCTCTGTTCGAAGAAAGAGCAGATATACTCACATTCCTTCGACTCGGGGTACTTGGCCCGTGCCTCGGCAATGCCGTCCTTGATGATGCCGTGGCCGTATATGGTGCGATAGGTGTCGTGTATTATGTCTATTGTCTCGTTGGTGAAGCCTCGGCGACGCAGTCCGATGATGTTGATGCCGCAGAAGCGTGTCGGCTCCCTGCCCGCTATTATGTATGGCGGAATGTCGAGCGAGAAGCGGCTGCCCCCTTGTATCATCACGTATCCACCTATGTTGCAGAACTGATGGCACAGCACCACGGCCGATATGATGGCGTTGTCGTGTACGGTCACCTCGCCTGCAAACTTGGTAGAGTTGCCTATGATGCAGCCGTTGCCTATCGCGCAGTCGTGTGCCACGTGCATGTTCTCCATCAGCAGGTTGCCCGAACCTACCACGGTCTTGCCTTTCGATGCCGTGCCTCGCGATATGGTCACATTCTCGCGTATGCTGTTGTCCGAGCCAATCTCAGCCGTTGTCACCTCGCCGCGGAATTTCAGGTCCTGCGGCTTGGTGGCTATGCTGGCACCGGGGAAGAACTCGTTGCCCGAGCCTATGCGGGCACCGTCGTGTAGCGTCACGTTGTTCAGCAGATGGTTGTTGTCGCCCATCACCACGTCGTCATGAATGACGCAGAAGGGGCCTATAACGTTGCCGTCGCCAAGCTGGGCCTTGGGGCTGACGTATGCCAGGGGACTTATCTCGTTCATTTTGTTGAGGAGTTGAGGAGTTGTGGAGTTGTGGAGTTGAGGAGTTGAGGAGTTGAGGAGTTGAGGAGTTGTGG
>FLNV01001672.1_pt1 | contig 14505 bp, 12 predicted proteins | sample 1140351 | NCBI WGS metagenome assembly FLNV01 (sample SAMEA3878207, study PRJEB12797) | bioreactor metagenome | biome: Moose rumen | place: Sweden | collected 2011-10 | reverse complement strand
GGCAAGCGGCAGCGTCAGCCGTCCCACGGCAAGCAGTCGCCCGTCGGCTACCGCCAGCGGACGCACCGGCAGCGCATCGAGCAGCCGTCCGTCGAGCGGCAACCAAAGCGGTACGCACACGGGCAGCCAAAGCGGACAACGCCAAAGCTACACCTCGCCCAGCAGCAGCCGCCCGTCGCGCTCCAGCTCCGAATATGTGCGCCCGCAGAACCCAAGCTCGTCGAGCTCGCGTCCGTCGTCGGCAAGCGGCACGGGCAGGAGCGGCTCAAGCAGCGGCAGCTATAACAGAAGCAGTTCGAGCAGCGGCAGCTACAACCGCAGCGGTTCAAGTTCAGGCTCAAGCCGCAGCTCAAGCGGTAGCTACAACAGCGGCAGTCGCAGCTCAAGCTCGGGCAGTCGCAGCAGTTCGGGCAGCAGCCATAGCTCAGGTTCGAGCAGCCACAGCAGTTCAAGCAGCAGCCATAGCTCAGGCGGCGGTCACAGCTCTAGTGGTGGCGGTGGCCACAGCTCGGGCGGCGGAAGAAGATAATTTTCGGCCCAAGGACGAAGTTTGACAACAAAAAAGACTACCTTTGCAGCCTAAACGCATGGTAGTCTTTTTGTTTATATCGCATCCATCATGAAGAAGAGCATCATCACCATAGCCGTCGCTCTCGTCGGTGCGGCAACGGCATTCGCGCAAACCGCCGACGACGCTTGCCTGTTTTCGCAGGCTTTCTACCAAGGCACCGCCAAGGCCTTGGGCATGGGCAACGCCATGGGCGCGGTGGGCGGCGACATGACCGCCGTCAACATCAATCCGGCGGGGATGGGCATCTATCGCAGCAACGAGTTCACCGCCTCGCTCAACCTGCTCGACAACCATCACGTCTCATGCTATTACGGCTCGGACGTAAGTGCCAACAAGTGGCGCCTATCCATCCCCAACGTGGGTTATGTCGGCACCAAGCAGAAAAGCAACTTCCGCACGTTGCGCTTCACTCAATGGGGCATCGGGCTTACCCGCATCAACGACTACAACATGCACACTTTTGCGCGAGGCGTCAACCCGACGAGTTCGAGAATCGACAACTACCTTGCTCGCATTGATGGCTATGCCGACGACGAATTGCAGGCGTATTTCCCTTACGACATCTATCCCGCCTGGCAAACCTATCTCATTGATCTTTATGAAGATGAGCAAGGGCTTTACTACAGCAGTCCCGTTCCGCAAGGCAACATCTGGCAAAGCCAAGACGACGACTTCAAGGGCCGCTCGGAGGAATGGACCTTTGCGGGCAGCGCCAACTTCGCCGAGCGTCTTTTCCTTGGACTCAGCGTTAACCTGACCCACATCAAGCGCGAAGGGACACGGGTCTTCGAGGAAAGCCGTACCGAGGCCACCGAGACCGACTTCAACCGATGGAGTTTCAGCGAAGACATCACTTCCTCGGGCATGGGCGTCAACGCCAAGGTCGGCTTCATCTGGCATGCCAACCGCTGGCTGCGTTTGGGCGGGGCCTTCCACACGCCCACCGCCTATGCTTTCGACGAATCGTGGCAGACGGAGACCGAATCGGTAATCAGCTACATCCAGCGCAAATACATCAGCGAAAAATCGAGCTATGAATACACCTTCGTCAAGCCGCTGAAATGGGTGGGCAGCGCGGCATTCGTCGTTGGCCAACGCGGCATGATAAGCCTCGATGCGGAATACACCAACTTCGGCAAGGCCCGTTTCTCAGCCGACGATTACAACTACGACGACGTCAACGCCGACATCAAGGCCGTTTACGGCAAGACCTTCAACCTTCGCATCGGCAGCGAATGGCGCATTGCCGACTCCTACCTCAGAGTGGGTGCGGGCTACTACGGTAGTCTCTTCGGCTTCGGCAAAGATGGCGGCAGCGTCAAGAAGGCATCGGTGGGCCTCAGCCTGCCGGCCTCTTCTTCGACTACCTTCGATTTCGCCTACGAGCTGAGTCACGGCCTATCCTATCTCACCCTCTACGACGCTGGAGCGTTGGACATCGAGTCCGTCAGCCAGCGACAATTCAGGCATATCCTCTTGGCCACGCTCAAGGTACGTTTCTAAACAAAAAAAGGGCCGCCTCAGTCCTAGGCGACCCACAATAAGTGCATTTACGTTATTGTCATTCGTTGTATTGCTCGATGATGCCCTTGTCGACAAGGATACGTCCGCAATACTCGCAAACGATGATTTTCTTGTGCGTGCAGATGTCCAACTGGTGTTGGGGCGGGATGCGGTTGAAGCAGCCGCCGCAAGCCTCGTTGTGGATGCCCACCACGGCAAGGCCGTTGCGGGCGTTCTTGCGGATGCGCTTGTAGGCCACCAGCAGGCGGTCTTCCACGAACTTCTCGCAGTCGGACGAGCGCTTCAACAGCTGCTCTTCTTCCTTCTCGGTGCCTTCCACCAACGAATGGAGCTCGTCTTGCTTATCCTTCAGCGACGACTTCAGTTCATTGAGGTGCATCTGGGCCTGAGCCACCTTGTCGGCCACATCATTGTCCTTGGCCGTGATTTCCTTGATGCGTTTTTCAGACAGCTGAATGTCAAGCGTTTGATACTCAATCTCTTTCGTCAGCGAGTCGTATTCACGGTTGTTGCGGACATTGTTCTGCTGCTCTTCATATTTCTTGACCAGAGCCTCAGTCTCTTTAATCTTGATCTTGAAATTGGTGATTTCGGCTTGGTTTTTCTTACTTTCCGCCTTGAAATTGGCAATACGAGTTTCGAGGCCAGCGATTTCGTCCTCCATGTCTTGGATTTCCAAAGGAAGGTTGCCGCGATAAGCTCGGATTTCGTCAATTTTCGAGTCGACCTGCTGCAGGGTATAAAGCGCGACCAATTTCTGTTCAACACTCACTTCAACAGGGTCTTCCACTGGTTTTGGAGCCTCTTCTTTCACGACAGGTGCTTCAACTTGCGGAGTGACGACTTCCTCTTTTTTGGCCACAGGCTCAGACGCGGCTTTGGTTGTTTTCTTGGCGGCCTTTTTGGGCTTTGCTTCTTCTGCAGACTCTTCCTTAACCTCGGGGGCGGCTACAGCTTTGGTCGTCTTCTTGGTGGCCTTTTGGGGCTTTGCTTCTTCAGCAGGCTCTTCCTTAGCCTCTGGTTCGGTTACAGCTTTGGTCGTCTTCTTGGCAACCTTTTTGGGCTTTGCTTCTTCAGCAGGCTCTTCCTTAGCCTCTGGTTCGGTTACAGCCTTGGCAGTTTTCTTGGTAGCCTTCTTGGTTTCCTTAACATTCTTTGCTTCAGCGACTTCAGTCACTTCGGCAACTTCCTTGATTTCTTTCTTAGCCATATTGTTGATTACTTATTTCTGACAAAATAATGGACTGAATTCGTTTCCGTTTCAGCGATTTCGGCTGCAAAGGTAGGAAATTTTTTCCGAATTAATCCACATATTAATTCTTTCGTGAATTGTTCGGTTTCAAAATGCCCGCCATCGACCAACAAAATGCGCCCTTCGGGGATGAAAAAGTCGTGGTATTTGATGTCGGCGGTGAGGTAGGCGTCGGCTTTTTGGTCCAGTGCATCTTGCATGAACGGACTGCCCGATCCACCACAAAGCGCCACTTTCTTGATTGTGCGGCCCGTCAAGGCAGAATGGCGCAAGCAAGGTGTTTTTATGGTTTCAGCCACAAGTGCAAGAAAACCAAGCTCTTCCATCGGCGTTTCAAACTCACCCACCATGCCCGCGCCGCAAAGGTCAGGTTCTTCGGTAACAGGCTGGAGGATGTGCAAATCCTTCAAGCCCAAACGCTCGGCAAGGACGCGGCTCACGCCCAAATAGCTGTTGTCCAAGTTGGTATGCATCGAAATCATGGCGATGTCGTGCTTGACGGCCTTCATCACGGCACGCTCGATGTAAGTTTCGGGTGAAAGGTGCTTCAATCCCCTGAAAATCAGCGGATGATGGCTCACGATGACATCGCAGTCCTTGGCGAAGGCCTCGTCCACAATCTCTTCGGTGATGTCCAAGCAAACCAAGGCCTTATGTGCCTCGGCGTTGAGGTCGCCCACTTGCAGGCCGGCGTTGTCGTAGCTTTCCTGCCATTGCAAAGGGGCAATCTCGGTGATGCAGTTCAGAATGTCGTTTACGGTCATATTTTCAAAATTTGGCTCAAAATTAGGAAAATTTGTCTAATTTTGACCGCTTATATGGGAACTTTCTTGGTATTCATATCGCTATTGTATCGTATCATCTTGATTGTCAGGAACAAACTCTACGACAGAGGTATTCTCAAATCAAGAAGATTCGACATGCCCGTCATCAATGTCGGCAACCTCAGCATGGGCGGGACGGGCAAGACGCCCACCGTGGAATACCTTATTAATAAATTGGGCGGCTCGTTTCGCCTTGCCATGCTCAGTCGGGGCTATGGCCGCAAGACGAAAGGCTTCAAGATGGCCGATGCCGCCTGCACCTACGAGGACTTGGGCGACGAACCGCTGCAATATTTCAAGAAGTTTCCCGAAATCACGGTGGCCGTTGACGAAAACCGCGTGGAAGGCGTGGATCGACTGCTCGAAGACGAAAACCCGCCCGAGGTCATCTTGCTCGACGATGCCTTCCAGCACCGCAAAATCACGGCTGGACTGAACATCCTATTGACTGAATACCAACGACTTTACTCCGACGACCGACTCTTTCCCGCAGGCCGTTTGCGCGACCTGAAATCCTCGGCCCAACGCGCCGACATCATCGTTGTGAGCAAATCGCCCGACACGCTTTCGGAGCAAGACAAAGCGTTGGTTATCAACAAACTGAATCCAACGGAACGGCAAAAGGTGTTTTTCTCCCATTTGGACTACAAGCCTATGCAGCCCTTGAACGCGGCGGCGAGAAACATTGCAGCCGAAAACGCCGATGCCGTCCTGCTATTCTGCGGTATTGCCCGTCCCAACCCATTGATTGACAGACTGAAAACGCAATTCAAGCAAGTCGAGGCCTTGACGTTTGCCGACCATCACGCCTACACCGAAAACGACATAAAAAAGGTGCTCCGTCAGTTCGAGAGCCTTGCGGGCGAGCGGAAAATCATCGTCACCACCGAAAAAGATGCCGCCCGATTGACAAATTCTCCCTATCTTTGTCAGTTTGAATCCGCGCCGCTATACGATTTGCCCGTGAGCGTGCGTTTTGATGAGGAAGAAAAGTTTAACGAAGAAATATTGAATTATGTACGACAGAATCATCACCACCGTTGAGTATATCAACAAGAAAACCAATAACTTCCGTCCGGAAGTCGGCATCGTCTTAGGCTCCGGCTTGGGCGGTTTGGCCAATGGCATCGCCGTGGAATGTGCCATCCCCTATTCTGAAATCCCTGACTTTCCCCTCTCGACGGTGAAAGGCCATCAAGGGCAACTGCTATTTGGCAGCATCGCAGGCCGCAAGGTCGTGGCCATGCAGGGCCGTTTCCACTACTACGAGGGCTACCCGATGAGCGAGGTCACCTTCCCCATCCGTGTGATGATGCAGTTGGGCATCAAGTTCCTCATTCTCAGCAACGCGGCTGGCGGATTGAACCCAAGTTTCCATGTGGGCGACATCATGATCATCAACGACCAAATCCACGCCATGCCGAATCCTTTGATTGGGCCGCACGACGAGCGTTTCGGCGAGCGTTTCCCCGACATGAGCGAGCCTTACGACAAACGCCTCATCCGCTTGGCCGACGAAATCGCGATGGAAAAAGGCATTGAGGTGCAGCACGGCGTGTATTGCTCCACCACCGGCCCGACCTACGAGACGCCCGCCGAGTGCCGCTATTTCCGCATCATCGGAGCCGATACCATCGGCATGTCGACAACGCCTGAGGTCATCGTGGCGCGACAAGGCAAGTTGCCCGTCTTCGGCCTGAGCATCGTCTCCGACATGGGCAACATCTACGGCGTTGACCACACCGTCACCATCACACACGAGGAGGTCATCGCCGCCGTCAATGCCGTCGAGCCGAAGCTCATCACCCTCATCACCGAACTCATCCGCCGCAGCGCCGAAATCCAGTTCTGATGGCCGTCTATTTCGTCACCGACTTCCACTTGGGCATCCCCACGCTCGAAGACAGTCACGAGCGCGAGCGCAAGCTGTTGCGCTTCTTGGACACGATTCGTCCCGACTGCGATGAACTCTACCTAATGGGCGACCTCTTCGACTTTTGGTTTGAATACAAGACCGTGATTCCCAAAGGGTTCGTAAGGCTGCAAGGCAAGTTGGCCGAGTTCACCGACGCGGGCATTCCCGTGCATCTTTTCATCGGCAACCACGACCTTTGGAGTTTCGGCTATCTGCATGACGAAATCGGGTTAGAGCTGCACCGCGAGCCAGTCGTCAAGACCATCAAGGGGAAGAAATTCTTCTTGGTCCACGGCGACGGCAAAGGTCCGGGCGACAAAGGCTACAAGTTCTTGAAAAAGGTGTTCGAGTTCAAGCCTAACCAATGGTTGTTCAAATGGTTGCATCCCGACTTGGGCATAGGATTGGCCTTGAAATGGTCACACAACCACCGCCTGAAGAAACTCAAGAACGAGGTGGAACGCGGCTATTACGACGACATCCCCAACACGCGCCTCTACCAATACGCCCAAGAGCAAGCCCAACTCGACCCGTCGATTGACTTCTTCGTCTTCGGCCACCAGCACAAGCCCATGCAGTACAAGACCGGCGACCATGCCCTGACCACCGTCGTCGGGAATTGGATTTATGACTTCACCTACGCCGTGTTTGACGGAGAGACAGTGGAGTTGATGCGGTTTGAATCTTAGTTTTTGAATCTTAAATACAAACCATTATGCAAATCACAAAGAATTACATCGAAGCCAACAAGGAACGCTTTCTTGAAGAGCTGTTTGGCTTGATCAGAATCCCTTCCATCAGTTCGGAATCGGCACACAAGCCCGACATGGTACGCTGCGCCGAATACTGGCGCGACGCCATCCTGTCCGCCGGTGCCGACAAGGCCGAGGTGATGCCCACCGAGGGCAACCCCATCGTCTATGGCGAGAAGACCATCGACCCGAAACTGCCTACCGTATTGGTTTACGGCCACTACGACGTGATGCCCGTCGACCCCATCGACCTGTGGCACACCGACCCGTTTGAACCCGTCATCAAGGATGGCAAGATCTGGGCGCGCGGCGCCGACGACGACAAAGGCCAGTCGTTCATGCACGCCAAGGCCTTCGAGACGATGGTACGCACCAACACCCTCCCCTGCAACGTGAAGTTCATGCTCGAAGGCGAGGAGGAAATCGGCTCGGGCAGCCTCTCGAAGTGGATTGAGGAGTACAAAGACCTCGTCAAGGCCGACATCATCCTCGTTTCCGACACCTCGATGATTGCCACCGACGTGCCGAGCATCACCACGGGACTGCGCGGCTTGGCCTATTGGGAAATCGAAGTCACCGGTCCCAATGCCGACCTGCACTCGGGTCTCTTTGGGGGCAGCGTCGCTAACCCGCTCAACACACTTTGCGAGATGATCGCCAAGTGCATGGACGCGAACAACCACATCACCATCCCGCACTTCTACGACGACGTGGTGGAAAGCACGCCCCACGAGCGCGAACTGCTCAACATGGCACCCTACAACGAGGAAGATTATAAGAAGGGTGTCGGCGTGAAAGCCCTGCGCGGCGAGGAAGGCTACACCAAGATCGAGCGCGTCGGCATCCGCCCGACCTTCGACCTCTGCGGCATGTGGGGCGGCTACACGGGTGAAGGCTCGAAGACCGTGCTGCCATCGAAAGCCTACGCCAAGCTCTCGTGCCGTCTCGTGCCCAACCAAGACCACGAAAAGATTGCCGAATTAGTGAAGGACTACTTCGAAAAGAACGCCCCCGAATATGTGACCGTGAAAGTCACGCCGCTGCATGGCGGACAAGCCTACGGCTGCCCCATCGACCTGCCGGCCTACAAAGCCGCCGAAGCCGCCTACATGGACACCTACGGCAAGCAGCCCATCCCGATGCGCTCGGGCGGCTCGATTCCGATTATCGCCAGATTCGAGGAGGTGTTGGGCATCAAGTCCATCCTGATGGGCTTCGGCCTCGGCGAGGATGCCATCCACAGCCCCAACGAAAACTACCGCCTCGACCACTTCTACAAAGGCATCGAGACCATCATCGCTTTCTATCAGCATTTCGCGAAAGGCTACCAATTGGCTTAAGCCAGCGCAACCCCATAAACGAAAAACGGAAGAGCCAGCAGGTTCTTCCGTTTTTTCTGCGTCTACGCAAGGGGCTCATCAATCCACCACATGCTGATAGAACGTCCCTTCCTCGAAATTCTTCAAGCCTTCCTTTAGGAAACTCACGAAGCCGTCTTTGTCCAAGTTATAGGCGCGGGGCTTCATCAGGAGGTTGCCGTTGTGGTCCATCAGGCAGTAATACGGCTGGGCGTTGGTGCCGAACTTGGAAATCTGGAAGTCGGCCCACTTGCGCCCGATGGTCTTCTTTTCCTTGCCGTCGTAGGTGGAGGTAAACCATTCCTCCTTGGGCAACGCGGTCTTGTCATCGACATACAACGCGCAGATAATGAAGTCGTTGCGCAGCATGTCCTTCACACGCGGGTCGCTCCACACGTTGGCTTCCATCTCGCGGCAGTTGACGCAGCCGTGGCCCGTGAAGTCGATGAAAATGGGCTTGTTCGTGGCTTTGGCGGCGGCCAGAGCTTGGTCGTAGTCGAAATAGCCTTTCAGGTTGTGCGGCAGATGAAACAGGTCAGCATATTTCACTTCCTCGTCAAAGGTAGCGACAGGCTGGGACTTCCCTTGTGGAGCCACCGCCATATTGGCGAACTTGGCATCCACATATTCGATGACCTTCTCGCTGTTTTCCTCGATGATTCTATTCAGGTCAAAATCAAGGGTTTGCTTCGGCGGCAGATAGCCTGAGAGGGCCTTCAACGGAGCGCCCCACATGCCGGGAATCATATAGATGACAAAGGTAAAGTCGATGATGATGAGGACGAGGCGGAACACGCCCAACTCCTTGACTTCCTTCTCGCCCTTGAAACGGATTTTGCCTAAAAGGTAAAGCCCGAGCAACGTGAAGCACACAATCCAAATGCCGAGATAGACCTCGCGGTCGAGCAGGTGCCAGTGGTAGGTTTGGTCGGCCACACTGAGGAATTTGAATCCGAGCGCGACTTCGATGAAACCCAAGACGACCTTCACCGAATTGAGCCAGCCGCCGCTCTTGGGCAGGCGTTGCAGCAGATTCGGGAAGAACGCGAACAAGGCAAACGGCAGGGCGAAAGCCACCGCGAAGGCGAACATCGTCACGATGGGCGCCCAAAACTCGCCTGAGGTCGATTTGATGAGTACCGTGCCCACGATGGGACCCGTGCAGGCAAACGACACCAAGACGAGGGTCAAAGCCATGAAGAAGATGCCGCCCAAACTCTTGGTACTCTGCTTGCTGTCGCTTTTGTTGACCATATTGCTGCCCAAGGTGATTTCGAACGCTCCGAAGAACGAGGCCGCAAACACCATGAACACCAAGAAGAACAGGATGTTCGGCAGCCAGTGGGTGGCCAACCAGTTGAAGATGTCGGCAGTGACGCTGTTGCCGCCCACGAGCCAAGTCACGATGATGATGATGGCGATGGGCAGGGTGTAAAGCAACACAATGAAAATGAAGTACATCAACGCCTTGAAGCGACCTTGTGCCTTGCTTTCGCCCTCGCCGTGCATGAAGAACGACACGGTCATGGGAATCATCGGGAACACACAAGGCGTGAGCAGTGCGGCGAAGCCCCAAAGGATGGCTTCGAGGATCATGCCCCAGATGTTGGACTTGGTGGAGGCTTGGGTTTCAGGCTCATCGGCCTCAATCACAGCGGGTTCCGAGCCATACATCAGGTCGATGTCTTCGGTCAGGGAGACGCATTGTCCGTCCTTGCAGGCTTGGTAGCTGATTTCGCCCGTGATGGGAAACGAGCCGTCCTTCAGCTTGCGGAACGTCTGGGCAAAGGCCGCCGTGCCCGAAAACTGCTTGTATTCCGTCTCGAAGATGTCGTCGTAGAACAGCGGTACATCCGTAAGGTCGCGAGCCTCGCCGACTGCCTCGAAAAACTCAGAGGTCTTGATGTCGAACACCGTCGGCAGCGGCGCGAGGTCGGGCATCGTGGTGGAATAGATGTGGAATTGCGGGTCGATGGTGGCCGTGGCGACCAAGTCGAACTCGCTCTCGTTGAGGTCTTCAATGGTGATGCTCCATTGAACAGGGTCGATGATTTGGGCTTGGACTCGCATCGGCATGATGGCGACGAAGGCCATCAACAAGCAGAAAAACAGTCGTTTCATAGGATTATTATTTGTTTGCAAACAATGATTTACTGAATAGGCGACAAAAATACAAAATCTATCATTCCAACAAACAGCGGAAGATAGATTTTGTTTGCGAAGCAACCTTAAACCGGTCGTCGATGCGCCAGCCGACCACCCAAACAATGGCGCCATCGGCAGAGGTCAGAAGCCAAACCGAAGATTTCTGCTGCTCAGTAAACTTCTGATCCACAAAGAAATCGCTCAGCAACTTAGAGCCTTTCATGCCCAAGGGACGGAAACGGTCGCCGTGGTGCCAATGGCGCAGCGTCAACGGAAACTTCAACTTGTCGAAATCCAACTGGGCGATATTGGGCGACTTGTCGATGACAAAGTCCTCAGTTTTTTCAATCCTTGAAAAACAAAGCGACAACGGTTTTTCAATGCACTCCTCCCCTGTTTCAATCTGGATTTCTTCATCAACAACATCCTTGATTTCAGAGAGTTGCAACTCGTTTCGGCCAATCACAAGACGATGTGTTGATGAGCAATATTGGTTACCAATACCTATCTCGATGGCATCGTATATGAACTGACATTGGTCGGTGTTGAAGCCAAATTGACGCAACCATTCAAAAAGTAATTGAAATGAATAAACCGGCCCTTCGACAGGCTCAGGGACCTTAGATTTTACGAGTTTTGAATAAGGTAGCCTTTGAACATCTCCATCTTGCTCCACAATTTGCTCCAATTTCTCGTTCAGCAGTTCCCGATACAACTCGTTTTCAGAAGAAAGATGCTCCAATGACTTGTACAAACCTTGTCGCGCTTCGGGATGGAGTTCGTCGAAAACGGGCAACAGCTGATTGCGGATCTTGTTGCGCAAATAAAGGTTCTCCGCATTTGTATGGTCGTCACGCCAAACGATTTGGTTTTCAATAGCATAGCGATGGATTTCCTCCCGCGAGGCCCAAAGCAAAGGGCGAATGATTGCCCCATTTTGAGGGCGCATTCCTTTCAGTCCGTTGAGGCCTGCACCACGCAAAAGGTTGATGAAGAACGTCTCGGCTTGGTCGTCGGCATGATGCGCTACGGCGATTTTGTCGCAGCCCAACCGCTGCCGCAGTTCCTCAAACCAAGCATAGCGCAAGTCGCGGGCAGCCATTTCGATGGAAACGCCGTAATCGGCAGCGTATTTTTCGGTATCAAAATGCTTCACAAAGCAATGAATCCCATTCTTTTCGGCAAACTCACGAACAAACTCTTCATCGCCGTTCGATTCTTCGCCGCGCAAATGGAAATTGCAATGCGCCGCCACGAAATCCACCTTCGATTTCAGCAACAAGTCAGCTAAAACCATCGAGTCGATGCCGCCACTGAGGGCCAAAACGACTTTTTCGCCCTCGGCGAGCAGGTTATACCTATTAATATATGTCGCAAACCGCTCAAGCATGGTCATTTCTTTTTCTTCACCGAGAAGCCGAAGCCGCCGATTTTCTCGCCGAGGCCGTAATATTTGCCGTGCGAATAGGCCAAAGGCTTGGCATGGTTGAGTTGGAAGGCGCCCGTGCCTTTGTCGATGAGCTTTTCCTCTGCGTTGACGGCCACCACCTCGGCGATGAACATGTCGTGCGAGCCGAGTTCCTTCACCTCCACCACCTTACACTCAATGCTAAGCGGCGACTCGGCAATCAAAGGGGCTTTCACGATTTGGGCAGGCTCGGTGTGCAGGTGCATCTGCTTGAACTTGTTGTAGTCGCGGCCCGAGCGCACCCCGCACCAGTCGGTGGCCGAGGCCAGTTCCTCTGTTGTCAGGTTGACGACGAACTCCTTGTTTTTCATGATGATGTCGTGCGAATGGCGTTGCTTGCGGACGGAGATGTAGCACATCGGCGGGTCGGAGCAGATGGTGCCCGTCCAGCCGATGGTGATGATATTGTAGTTCTCCTCGCAGTCGCCGCAGGTGACCATCACGGCGGGCAGCGGATAAATCATTGTTCCGGGTTTGAAGGGAATCTTCATTTCAGTTGACAGTTTGCAGTTGTTCAGTTTGCAGTTGTTCAGTTGGCAGTTGACAGTTGGCAGTTGTTCAGTTGGCAGTTGACAGTTGGCAGTTGGCAGTTGTTCAGTTTGCAGTTGACAGTTGGCAGTTGGCAGTTAAAACCTCGTTGTGCTTTCGATTTAGGTGCAAAAATAACGATTTTCTTTGTCATCTTGCGGGGAATAGATTGATTTTGTAATTTTGCGGATTGAAAAACAAGAATGATATGTATGCCGAACAAACCACATTGAATCCAATCCAGTTGCACTTGCTTGAAATGTTCAACCATTGCGACAGTGAGAAGACGATGCTTGAATTGAAAGATGTGTTGGCTGATTTCTATGCCAAGCAAGTTCAAGAAGAAGCCGACCGTCTTTGGGATGAAGGTACTCTAAACGGTGAAGCCATCGAGCAAATTCTGAACGAGCATTGGAGAACACCTTATCCCGAAACAAGATGAGAAGGATTGTCATCGACACCAATTGCCTCCTTGCATTTCAATGTATTGAAAGACATTGGATTTCCGCATGTCAAAGTGCTAAAGATACAGGATTATATCTCACTATATTGAATAAAAAAGGAAAGACATGACGATTACAGAAGAAGAACTCCAACGCATTGTGGCAAGGGCTGTTAAGGTCGCCTTGAACGAGATAATTGGTTCGCACAAGCAAAACGAAGATTCAACTCCTTCACCATCAGGAGAGAAAGTCGAAGTAAAGCAATTCTCTGACGAGGAATGGGACGAGGCGAGGCGTTTGATGGAATCCAATCGCAACAAAGGATACGCCTGAACTTGCACAAGAATTCAACTTAAAAGACACTAAAAAGACCGCGCACCATTGGGACATAGGGCAACGATGGGCATAAAGTTGACTTACAATGATTTAAATCACAATTCATTAATTTCTTTCCCAATTCATAGGCAAGAATAGGTCAAAATCTGCCTAATTCATAGGCAGAGGATCTTGTTTTTATAATATTTTCTCATTATATTGAGAACTTTTTGTATTTTTGCCAAAAATTCTCATTATGAAAATAATTGAACGCACAGATTATATCCAAAGAATCGAGAATGTGGCTGGAAAGGGTGAGGCTGTTGTCCTGACTGGCCATCGCCGTGCGGGTAAAAGCTGCATCCTTGCAAGTTTGGCCGAGCGTTGGAAAGGCCTCGGAAATATCATTTTCATCGACATGGAAAACCCCGAACACGCCGACATCAAATCCTTCACCGAATTGCACGATTATGTGAAAACTCACTATATCGAGACGAAAAAAAACTTCCTGCTGATTGACGAAGTCCAAGAAATCTCACAATTCGAAAAGGCATTACGCTACTGGATCCGGCAAGACAACATGGCTGTTGTGGTGACTGGAAGCAACGCCGCAATGCTGTCAAGCGAAGTGGCGACGGTTTTTTCGGGACGTCATTTCGAAGTGCATATCAACAGCCTCAACTATGCGGAATTCCTGCAATTCAACTCGTTAGACGATTCAGAAGGATCCCTTTCATTGTATCTCCGCTGGGGCGGGATGCCCTTCCTGACGCAAATCCCAATGAACGAGGCAAAAGTCAGGATGGACTATCTCGGCAGCATTTACGACACGATTTTTGTCAAGGACATCATCACGCGAAAGCAAGTACGAAACGTGACTCTCATGGACAACCTCGCCCGATTTGTCGCCGACAACACAGGTAAGGTGTTCTCGGCCAACAGCATAGCGAAATACCTTAAGGGGAAGGAAAACGCAGTTTCGGCCAACACCGTTGCCGACTATATGGAGGCTTGGTGCGAATCTTACATGATTGACAAGGTGAAACGATTTGACATCAAAGGGAAACTGGTGTTTGAGCAGCAAGAAAAGTATTATTTTGAGGACATCGGCATACGAAATTACCTTAGCAATGACAAACGCAACATCGACATCGAAAAGGTCCTTGAGAATGTGGTTTACTTGAAACTGAAAAATAGCAGTTTCGATGTATATGTAGGCCAAATCAACGGAAAGGAAATCGACTTCGTCGCACGTCGTGGGACAGAAACCCTGTATGTGCAGGTTTCTATGTCCATTACCAACGAAGAAACCTACCAACGGGAATTCGGCAATCTTAAACTGATACGAGACAACTACCCCAAATACCTTGTCACTCTTGATCCCATCGCCAATTTGGTGGACGACAGTGG
>FLNV01001671.1_pt1 | contig 14528 bp, 13 predicted proteins | sample 1140351 | NCBI WGS metagenome assembly FLNV01 (sample SAMEA3878207, study PRJEB12797) | bioreactor metagenome | biome: Moose rumen | place: Sweden | collected 2011-10 | reverse complement strand
GATGTATGATTTGATGCAGTTGCGAGCAGACACGACCAAACCGGACATTGCCGCATTGTCGCGTGGGGAACAGATTGTGCAGCGGTTTTTGGAACTATTGGGACTAAGCGACCCGTTGCCGGGTGATGTGAGCAGAACAACATGCTGATTTGGGCCAAAACACTTCCTCCGCAATTTGTGCAAAACAATCCGAAATTTGTAAAACTGCCATGATGAGTTTTTGGTGTATTTTTGCCTGTCAAAAATGAAACACCATGAAGAAAGTAGTAGTTCTTGTTGGCGCAGGCAGCATCGGACAGGCCATCGTGCGCCGTGTGGGCGTGGAAAAGCACATCGTTTTGGCCGACTACAACATGGCCAATGCCGAAGCCGCCGCCCAGATCTTGGAAAACGCGGGCTTCGAGTGCTCCACCATCCAATGCGACCTTGGCGACAAGGAATCCATCCTCAACTTGGTGCATTATGCCCAAGGCAAAGGCGAAGTCCATCACCTCATCAACGCGGCGGGCGTGTCGCCCTCACAGGCACCCGTCGAGCGCATCCTGCAAGTCGATCTCTACGGCACGAGCGTCCTGTTGGAAGAGTTCGGCAAAGTCATCGCCGAGGGCGGTTCGGGCGTGATCATCTCCTCGCAAAGCGGTCACCGTTTGCCCGCCTTGCTACAGGAGCAAAACGACGCCTTGGCCATGACCCCGTGCGACCAACTATTGGAACTTCCTTTCCTTCGCGAGATTACCGACACGCTGAAAGCCTATCAGTACTCGAAACGTTGCAACGTCTTGAGGGTGATGTACGAGGCCACACGTTGGGGCAAACGCGGAGCCACCGTCAACTCTATCTCGCCGGGCATCATCATCACGCCTTTGGCCAACGACGAGCTGCACGGTCCGCGCAAGGACGGCTACCTGAACATGATCAAAGGTATGCCCGCGCGTCGCGCCGGCACTCCCGACGAGGTGGGCGATTTGGCTGAGTTCCTGATGTCCTCGCGTGGCCGTTTCATCAGCGGCGCCGACCTTCTCATCGACGGCGGCTGCACGGCCAGCTATTGGTATGGCGACTTGCAGTATTTGAAAGCGACACATTGAAACGAAAGACCACACCAACATGCAACATGATTGGCACTGTGCCGCCGATAGTAAGTTGCAGCACCTTACCTCCAATTGGCAAAATTTGAAAAAATCGCTGGAATATTTGAAAACGCCATGTCGAGAATGAATTGTACCTTTGCAGAAAATTTCTATACCGCCAACGAATGGACATAACCTATAAACGATGAAACACATGACATTAAACAATTTATTGGTTGCACCGACATTAGCTTTGGCCATGACGTTTACTTGTGCCAACTGCCAGTCGAAAAGCAATCGTGTTGCAGAACAACAGAATCCTCAAAACGAACAAACTATGGAAAACGCTGCGAAAGTCTATTTTACGAGCGACATCAGCCCTGAAGGATTGGTGAAAGTTTACGAAGCGCTTGGCGTGGAAGCCCAGGGTCGCGTGGCCGTGAAGATTTCGACCGGCGAATCGTCGATGTCGAATCACCTGCGTCCCGAGCTGATTGGCGCTCTCGTTCAGAAAGTCAACGGCAAATTGGTGGAATGCAACACTGCCTACGCCGGCAGCCGCATGAAGACCGAAGACCACATCCGCACCATCGCGGATCACGGCTACAACAGCATCGGCGGCGTTGACATCATGGATGCAGAAGGCGAGATGCGCATCCCCGTGCGCGACACCACCTACATGAAATACGACATCGTCGGCACCCATCTGGCCAATTATGACTTCATGATCAACTTGGCCCACTTCAAGGGTCACGCCATGGGCGGTTTTGGCGGCGTGCTGAAAAACGCCAGCATCGGCGTGGCTTCAAGCAATGGCAAGGCTTACATCCACACCAACGGACTCACAGAAGACGCCAGCCACTTATGGGAGTACATTTTGCCGGAGAACCAGGACAAGTTCCTTGAGTGCATGGGCAATGCCGCCGCTGCCGTTCACGACTACTTCAAGCAGAACGGCAAAAGCATCGTCTATATCGACGTGATGAACAACATGTCGGTCGATTGCGACTGCGACGGACATCCAGAACAGCCTCGCGTGAAGGATATCGGCATCTTGGCATCAACCGATCCCGTGGCCTTGGACAAGGCCTGCCTCGACCTCGTTTTCAACCATGTCGATAGCGACGGCGATGACGCCAAGCCTCTGCAAGAGCGCATCAACCGCCAGCACGGACTCCACATCATCCCGTATTCCGAGGGAATCGGATTAGGCACGACAAACTACGAGTTGATTGACATTGACAAGTAAAAGAATTCTATTGGTGCAGTATTTAAAAGCGACACATTAAAAAGATAAAAAGTATGAATACAATTAAGTTAGCAAACGGCGTTGATATGCCGCAGATGGGTTACGGAGTGTATCAGGTGACACCCGATGAGTGTGAACGTTGCGTGAGCGATGCCTTGGAGGTGGGCTATCGGATGATAGACACGGCGCAGGCATACGCCAATGAAGAGGGCGTGGGCCGTGCCTGGAAGAAGAGCGGTGTCCAGCGCAAGGACATCTTCCTTGTTACGAAGATTTGGATTTCCAACTATGGCTACGAGCGGGCAAAGGCCTCTATCGATGAAAGCCTGCGCAAGTTGCAGACCGACTATATCGACCTGATGCTGCTGCACCAACCGTTCTGCGACCGCTACGGAGCCTGGCGTGCCTTGGAGGAAGCCTATAAGGAGGGTAAACTTCGTAGCATCGGCGTGTCGAACTTCTATCCCGACCACCTCATCGACATAGCATCCAATGTGGATATTAAACCCATGGTGAATCAAGTGGAGACCCATGTGTTTGACCAGCAAATAGAGGCCAAGAAATACATGGACGAACTCGACTGCCGCATCATGTCGTGGGGACCTTTAGCTGAGGGGCGAAACGGCTTCTTCACAAACGAATTGCTCGGCGAGATTGGCAAAAAATACGGCAAGACCATCCCGCAGGTAGCCCTGCGCTGGCTGTTGCAGCGTGGCGTCATCATCATTCCGAAGTCCACCCACAAGGAGCGTATGGCTCAGAACCTTGACATCCTTGACTTCGAACTGAGTGCCGACGATATGGCTCAGATTCAGACGCTCGATATGGGCAAGAGCCTCTTCTTCGACCACCACGACGGAGAGACCACCAAGATGTTCATGGGTTGGAGATGATGAAAGTCTTAATAGTGGCATGGCTCATAGTGGCCATGCCATCTGTATTTTCAGATAGACCAATGGATGGCAAAAGTCAGCTGCATTTCAAACTCGTCAAGCGAGAGGGACAATGGTTGTTTACGGAGGCACTGGCTTCAACATATTGAACAAGCCTTTGATGAACGGAACAGTTATAGTGCATTATAGATGGTGGGAGTACTGATGCTCTGAGTGTGGCGAGGAATCGGTTTGACTGATATGACTAAAGGAAAAGGAAACGACTGCGTTGTCGGAGAAAAATCGTAATTTTGTAGCCAATTTAAGATTCATGCTTTATGATAGACCAGATTTTAGACTATAACAAGGACTTTGTGGCTCGGAAGGGTTACGAGAAGTATCTGACCAGCAAATACCCCGACAAGAAGTTGGCGGTGCTTTCGTGTATGGACACCAGACTCACAGAACTGCTTCCTGCTGCCCTCGGATTAAAGAACGGTGACGCCAAGATTATCAAGAACGCAGGAGGACTGGTGATTTCTGCTTTCGACTCGGCCATGCGCAGCCTTATCGTCGCCATCTATGAGTTGGGGGTTGAGGAAATCATGGTGGTGGCTCACTCCCATTGCGGAGCCTGCCACATGAGCTTTGACCATTTCCAACATGAGATGATAGCCCGCGGTGTGTCGGATGAGACGCTTGATACCATCCAGAAGTGCGGTATCAACCTGCATCACTGGTTAGAGGGATTCAAGGACACCCCCGAATCCGTCCGCAAGACCGTAGAGACCATTAAGACCCATCCGCTTATTCCCAGGGACATCGTGGTTCGTGGCTTCATCATTGACTCAGAGACAGGAGCATTGGAGGAGATTAAGAATGACGAACAGCCGGAGGCCAAGCCCCGCGATGAAGGCAAGGTGAAGTACATCAAATAAGATAACAGATAAATCGGAATTTGCATGTATTACTTTAATAATCTGGTGAAGAGAATACTTTGTGCTATCTTAGCGATTCCCCTGTTAGCATCCTGAACTATTGTGCGAGGCTATATGGCAGATGGTGCTTATGGCCCGACGAGTTTCAGTTACGAGAAGCAGTTGAAGGACACAATCTTCAATCGTTCTGATGCCTTTTCTTTTAGCCAAGCAGGAAATCTGGCCGAGTGGATTGACACTCTGCATTTCTTTCATCAGGGTCGGATGTACTCAAATAAAACAATGTGGGAGGCGATTGGCCAACACAGCAGCGGGAACTGTCCGGGATTCACACCCGATTCCCTATTGAGTCCTGTGCGGACACCGTCAAATCGGCTGCAAAAGTACAGTTTTTTCCTTTATCTTGTTACAATATGATGAATATTATTTTTTTTCCTATGAGGTCAGCCCAAAAAACGAAAAAAAAGGTCTGAAACGATATGACACTGGTCGCTGTCTCTTGCGGCCCAAGACTAGAAGCACAAAAGGAAGAGGATCCCAAAGCACCCAAGATGATCAGGTGATTATTGCAGCGTTTACACCGCCAGCAATACCAGCAACTGCGCAGTGAAGATTCTCAAAAACATGGTCAAAGGATATACGGTGGCATAGCCCATGTTGGGCAACTTGCAGCCCTCGGGAGCTACCGTGTTGGCAAAAGCGTTCACTAATGCCTCCTATTTCATGCCCATGTCACGACGGTTTTTCCCGATGTAGACGAAGTAAAGGGTCAGATCGGTGGCTACCAATAGGGCGTTGAAGGCGTAAAGCCAGGTTACGATGTCGTAATTGTTCAAGACCTTATGGATGATGCCGAAAATATAGCCCAAAATGACCAATGACATGAAAAGCGGACTTTTGCCGATGACGACCTTGGTGCGGATGGACTTGATGATTGACACGGGCCAGCTTACCGCGAAGCAAAGCAGGAAGAGGACTTCCCAAATACTGAAATCTGCCATAGATTTGATTTGATAAATGATTGTTGTTGATTGAATTTGCAAAAGTAGTGTTTATTTCATTACATTGCGGACGATAACCGAAATATTGTTGACGAACATGTTGACGGCGATGGCCAACAAGATGACGCCGAAGAACTTACGTAGGATGAAGATGAGATTGGGACCGAGCAACTTCTGCACCTTATCCAACGAGCGTATGACGAGATAGTCGAGCCCGATGTTGAGCAACAGGGCGATCATGATGTTGACCACCTCATAGTCGGCACGCAGCGAGAGCAAGGCGGTCAGGGCACCTGGACCGGCAATCAGCGGGAAGGCGATGGGCACGATGCTGGCACCGCCCGATCCTCCGTCGTTCTTGATGATTTCGCGTCCGAGGATCATCTCGACGGCAAGGATGAACAGCACGAACGAGCCCGCCACGGCAAACGAGGCAGCGTCGATGCCGAACAGCTTCAGCAAGGCGTCGCCAGCGAAGAAGAAGGCCAGAAACAGTCCCAAAGCCGTCAGGCAGGCCTGGCCCGCCTTGATGGTCTTGTTTTGCTCTTTCATGCTGACGAAGATCGGGATGGAGCCGAAAATGTCGATGATGGCAGCCATCACGATGAACGAGCTGAAGATCTCTACGAAGTTGATACTCTTGAACATAGTATGTTTTTTTATGAACTACGAATTTCACATTCGCCATCGTTTGTAGCGATTGGATCGGTTTCGAAGGCGAAGCATTGCGTGCAAAAATAGCGAAATTTATATAATCTGTGGCTTTTTATTTAAACGATACTGTTCCAAAGATAATGGAAGTGCGGGCCGAAGCGTTTGAACGCGGCCTCGTCGAGCATCTCCTGGAACTGCGGATGCGCTACCGAGATAATGAGCTTGGCGCGCTCCTGAAGCGAGCGTCCGTAGAGGTTGACGGCGCCATATTCCGTGACAAACCAGTGGATGTGGTTGCGCGTGGTGACAGCACCCGAGCCCAAGTCCAGGGTAGGCACGATTTTGTTGATGCCCTTGCGCGTTGTGGACGGCATGGCGATGATGGCCTTGCCGCCTTTCGAGCGCGAGGCGCCATACACATAGTCGATCTGTCCGCCAACTCCAGAGTAGATCCGTTCGCCCAACGAGTCGGCGCACACTTGTCCCGACAAGTCGATTTGGATGCCCGAGTTGATGGAGGTCATCTTGGGCTGTTGCGCAATGATAAAGGGGTCGTTGGTGTATTCCACGTCCATCAGCAGCACCTCGTGGTTGCCGTCGATGAAATCGTAGATTTTCTTCGAACCCATCACGAAGGTGGAAACGATTTTGCCCTTGTTGAGTTTCTTGTTGTCGCCCGTGATGACGCCTTTCTTGACAAGCGGCAGGATGCCGTCGGAGAACATCTCGGTATGGATGCCGATGTTTTTGTGGTTGTGGAGGCACGAGAGGATGGCGTTGGGGATGGAGCCGATGCCCATCTGGAGGCAGGCCCCGTCTTCGATGAGCTCGGCACAATAGCGTCCTATGGTCTTTTCCACCTCGTTGGGTTCGGGCATGTCGACGGCGAGCAATGGCGTGTCGTCTTCAACAAAAATGTTGATCCTGCTGATGTGGACCAACGCATCGCCAAAGGTGCGCGGCACGTGCTTGTTGACCACTGCGATGACGAACTCGGCACTCTCCATGGCGGCCAACGTGGCATCAACGGAAGAACCTAGCGACACATAGCCGAACTTGTCGGGAGGGCAGACCTGGATCATGGCCACGTTGCACTTGATGTAACGTTCACGGTAGAGTTTCGAGGTCTCACCGAGAAAGACAGGGATGTAGTCCGCCAAGCCTTTCTGCACGCTCTCGCGCACGTTGGCACCTACGAAGAAGGCGTTGTGCTGGAAGATGCCTTCAAACTCAGGGTTGACGTAAGGCGCGGCGCCCTCGGTGTGCAGGTGGTGGATGTAGACGTTCTTAAATTCGCCCGCGCGACCTCTGTCGCACATGGCTTTGACTAAGCATTGCGGCACGTTCGACACCGAACTGATGTGGACGTGGTCGCCCGACTTGATGACTTTGACGGCTTCTTCAGCCGTAATTGCTTGATACTGTTTCTTCATATTTTACAAACTTTTGTTCCCGAAAGTCGCTAATACGGAAACGGGCAGGTCTTCTGGCTTGTTCAAATCCACCGCGTCTTCCCGATGCAAATGATCAGTGACATAGTGCAGCGGACCCTTGCTGAACTCACAGCTACGGGCATAGCTCCTGATTTCCACAGGATTCCCTATTAATCTTCATCTGAAGAACCCAAATCCGGCTGCAAAAGTACGTCTTTTTTCCTTACGAACCGCCAAAATCCGATAATAAAACCGCACAGATTGCGTTTTCAAGAAGCGATTCGGCACAAAATTTGACCATTTTTGCCGTACCTAATGAAGAAAACCGTATTTTCGTCAAAAATTTCAACCTATGAGTTCCCGACTTAGAATCACCATGACACTATTGGCGACTTGTTTTCTATCTGCTTCATTGTCAGCGCAAAAGCATATCGAAGCCTATGACCCGGAGGCACTTTTCAACGAAGAAGTGTTGGCGTTCCAGAACCAGGAATACGGCGCGGCCTTGACGACTTTCGAGCAATATCGCGCCGCGGCCAACGACGCCAAGTCGCAGCGTTGCGTCGATGCGCAGTATTACGAGGCGGTCAGTGCGATGTACCTTGGCCACGCCGACGGCTCCGTCGAAGTCCAGTTCGGGGCATCTCTTCTTGTTTTCCTCTTCAATGTAGCGTTCGCCCTGTTCGGTGAAGCGCGCTATCTCGGCCGGGGTGGAACTTGTGCCGATGCTTTTGACATAGACCTGCCTTCCAGCCTTTTTTTCGACAATGACGACGGTTGTTGAACCTGATCTGTTTGCTTTTAATCTGACATACATGGAACAAAAATACTGAATTTTCGCCCCGCGTCACCCAAAAAAGGTGACGCAAATTTTATAAACATCAGATTATTAACCATTTATAAAACCTCATTTATTAGACTGTCAAAGTCAGGAGAAGAATCTTGTGTAAAACAATCCGTAAAATGGGTAAGTCCTCTTTTGCTGATTTCTTATATTTTTGCACTGGGAAAAACTACGGGATATATGGCTTTTGAAATTATCGAAATATGAATAAAAAAACATTAATTCTCGCCGCAATGGTCACGATGATGGCTTCTTGTGGCAGCAAAACGGAAACCAAAAAAGAGATGAACACACTGAGTTTCAACAACAAGCAGGCGGTCAGCATGGCCGCCATCGCCTGCAACGAAGCCAAAGCCGACTATGCCGCCTTGGCCCATGCCATCAACGAGGGATTAGATGCCGGCCTGACGGTCAGCCAAGTGAAAGAGGCTCTCTCGCAACTCTATGCTTACACGGGCTTCCCGCGCTCGCTGAACGCTTTGAGCACCCTGCAAAAGGTGATTGACCAACGCAAAGCTGAAGGCAAGACCACCCTCGAAGGCCTGGATGCCTCACCCTTGCCAAGCGACTATAACGCCTTGAAGCAAGGCACCGAGGTGCAGACCCAAGTCACCGGACAGCCGTTCAACTACGCCTTCTGTCCCGCCGAGGACTATTACCTGAAAGCCCATCTCTTCGGCGACATCTTTGCCCGCGACAACCTCACCTTCGCCGACCGTGAAATCATCACCGTCAGCGCTTTGAGCGGATTGGAGAACGTGATGCCGCAGTTGCAGGCCCACGTGCGCGGCGCCTTGAACATGGGTTTGACGCAAGAACAACTCAACGCCATCCCTGCTGCACTGAAAGCCAATGGTCTCCTGTCGGAAGCCTCTCGCGCCGAGGCTGCTATCGCTACGGTGGTTAACGGGCAGACGATGCCATCCTCCCCCTCTGTTTGGCCGCTTGGCGAGCCTAACACCGCATACGCGCAATATTTCGTGGGCAACAGCTACTTGGCCGTCCTCGACCAAAGCGGCCTTTGCAACGTCACCTTCGAGCCGGGATGCCGCAACAACTGGCACATCCACCACGGCGCCGTGCAGATGCTCATCTGCGTGAGCGGTCGCGGCTGGTATCAGGAATGGGGCAAGGAGCCTGTGGAACTGAAGCCTGGTGTGGTCATCGCCGTCCCCGAAGGCGTGAAGCACTGGCACGGTGCCGCCAAGGACAGCTGGATGCAACACCTCACCTACCACACCAACGTTCAGCCCGGCAACAGCAACGAATGGCTTGAGGCTGTGACGGATGAGCACTATGACAAATTGAAATGAGCATGGCTTTCCTTATCCGCGCCATCGCCCGTGAGCATGAGGCCGCAGGACTACAGAATCTTGGTCATGGTTTCTTTTTCCTCACCGGTTTCTTGATTGCCTTGAGGGCAGCGACACCTTTCGCCACTGTGTTATGGAAAATCTCCTCATGCGACTTGTCGTCGTCTTTTTGGCGCTTTTTCTTAGGGAAAGTGACATTCTCCTTGGGCAAGACACGCTGACAGCCCTGTTCTTCCAAGGCCTTCACCGCACTGTCGTAGCCTCTGAAGAAAAGTTCCTCAATACGTGACATGTCGTAAGCAGTGCAGCCGTAAGTGTCGAGTTCGATGAAAGTATCCGCTTGAGCGCTGTCGGCGGCGACATTCGAGACCATCATCATCAAAAACGACCGGTAAGCTACCGAGACGAGGTTGTCCTTGTATTTGTCTTCCTCCAGATGGTTGAGGCTTAGAGCGATGACTTTTTCGCACTTCTGCCGGATAGCCGACACCGGGAGGTTTTGGAATGCGCCTCCGTCCACATAATGAATCCCGTTGATGCTCATGGGTTGGAAGATGACGGGGATGGAGCACGAGGCGACCACCCTCGGAGCAATCTCGCCTTTTGCAAACACCTTTGGCACACCATGTTCCAAGTCGGACGCCACGAGGAACGTCGGGACAGGCAACTCCTCAAGACGCGTATAGGGCAGGTTTTTCCGAAGCAGTTCCACAAGAGGGCGCGAGTCGAACAAGCCACCTTTAGGCACACTCGGAGTAACGATATCCTTGAAGAAGTTCATCCCTTGAAACATCTCGATCATCTTTGTTGGCGAGAAGCCTGACGAATAGAGTGTAGCCACGAGGGCTCCGGCGCTGGTGCCGGAGACGACATCCGGACGGATGCCAAATTCATGCAGTGCCTGCAATGCCCCACAATGCGCCGCAGCTTTGGCTCCGCCACCACTGAAAGCGACACCGATGTGATATTTGGGAGATTTTGTTCCTTTTTGCATCATGGCATCATCAATTGTTATTTTTACACCTTACTTGTAACAATGCGCAAAGGTATAGAAATTTGCCGTAATATGCAAAAGCGGCGCATTAGAAAAAAAGAGGCGGCTTGAGGCTGTGACGGAGGAAGAGCATGGGAAAGTGAAATAGTGAGAGGAGATTTAGGCGAAATTTCCCCGTCCGAAACTCGTAAAAGGGGCGAGATGGGGACGGGGAAAATTTATGTGAGAACTAAGTAACAAGTTGTTCGAGAATCAAAATAGACTTTGTGAGGTTTGTTTTGTAACCAAATATTTTATCTTTTCTTTCATGTTTACAGAATCAATACGAATCACACTATTGTCTTCCCTTAAAATTTGTCGGTTTAGGTCGTACATTGGATTATCCTTGTGTTTTGTCTCATTGTAAATTACCGCTCGCTTAATTCCATAATCTTTTGCCTTCCCCATTGCGTGTCGTGAACCGCTATCAAGTCCCATATTGTTTGGGGCGTAACTTGCCGCCAAGAGTACAGCGTCAGAAAACAAGGCCTGCAATCTGTCGCGCACAACAAATCTGCTGATCATGTCATTTTTGCTCTTTGGGCTTTCATAGTATTCACTGACCAAAAGCCCTCCTTGGTCAACAATCTGATTTGCCAAATCGGTGTTTTCCTTTGGGATGATTCCACTTAAAGGGCTGGGTAATATTGCAACGGTTTTCCCCTCGTTTTCCAATGCTGTTTTATGGGCAATACTGTCACATCCCCAAGCCAAGCCACTTATTATCGTTGCCCCATGATTCAGGATTTCCTTGGTTACCATGGTTTCGGTCAATTCGACCTTTTCATCGGGATTAAGCACACCTATAACAGCAATGTTCAGGTTCGTTGTTTGCAACAAATCAAGATTTCCTTTGTAAAACAAAGCAAACGGCTTGTCTGCCGCTTTCACATTGCCTCTTATTTGTGGAAAGTCTCTGTCGCCAATGGCTACAACGCCATCAATGGAATCTTCCAGTTTTTCAATGGCCTGTTGAATCCTATTCCGTATTTTGCAGAATTCAAATTCGTGTGTTTCAAGGACGCGACAAAGGGTGTCGACAGATTCATTGCCTTTCAGGTTTTTGTGAATCCATGCTGGGCCTTTTTGCGGGAAAGCCCTTACTGTTAGGATGTTGAGTGCGTTTTCTGTGTAAATCATGGCTTCGATTATTTTATGTTTGCAAATTTAAATCAATAATTTGACATGCTTACAGTTTTTCCTACGGAATAAAAAACGACGCTTCTTGCTCCTTTATCGTAAAGTGCTTGAATTGCGTCTTCATCTATGCAAATGTGCTTTGTGTATAAATCATCAATAAGCAAGATATTCTTGCCTTGAATGTTTGAGATATTGCATGTGTTCGTTGTTATGCCTTTATATGGCATCGAACCATTGCCCCCATTCCCGCTTCTGGCACTATGCGTAGTTATGGTGTCAGTATGTCGTATTATGTTATGAGTTCCATCTTCAAACATATTTGTTCTCCTTACATAATTACTCACGGTGTTTCTAAATAACAATTGATTGGGAGCATAATGATTCTCGTGCTTTGCTCTTGGTACGACACAAACGGTGAATCGCGTGTTGTATATTCTCGAAATTTGAGGTAAGTCTTCCGATAGGATTTCTTCCAATCTACTACAGGTTTTCGACAACACTCTATCCAAATAAGGTGTCCTGTCGTTTTTTAGCGTACAAATCAGATTCTCGATAGTACCATCCTGTTTCCAATTTCCTCCACCGCAATATGCAGCATGGTAAAAGGCCGAAGTGTCTGTTTCTAAGCAACACACTTTTTCTTTTCTGTCCCACCAACGAAAACTTTCATTGGCTTTAATAGTGAATTGATACATGATGTAATGTTTTAGAATTTAACTTTAATTATTTGATTTTCAAATAGTCCATATTGAATTGCTTTACGGATTTCCGATTGTTCGTTTTCAAACAACACAACCGATTCCAAAGAAATGCCAATAGATTCCAAGAATTGGTATTTGTTTTTGTCGCCAAGATCTTCGTTAAAGAATTGTTTGCGAAATAGGAGTGTTAGTGAATGATACTCACAAACAGCTTGCGCCCTTTTTCTGTGGCATTCAGTTGCCAAAACTGTTTCGCAGCCAAACTCCTTCAATAATAGCAACCTCTTTACAAGTTCTTCATTCCGAATGGTTTCTGCCAAATGTTTTGAATAACAAGCCTCTTTAGCTTCTACAATCTTTGTAATTTGAACAGGTGACAGATTGGGCCGAATAGTCAACAAATCATTGCGGGTAAACCTACTCTTCTTGATTGTTACATCATCACCCACTACCGAGAGAATCGCATCTCTGTATGATTCATTATTTGCTCGATTGGTCTTTACCAATGTATTGTCCAAATCGAATACAAAAACATATTGTTTGTCCTTTTGCATAATTCTTTCGATTATGCGTTGCCATCTTTCATATCCGACATCTACGACAAAAAACTGCGGGCAAACTTGCTCGCAGTGTGGTCGTAGGAAATGCACCAAATGATAAGACAAGTCGCCCGCATAAACGGGACGTTGCTCTTGCTTTATCATTATTTGCACATTCTTGAAATTTCCTACGTTTCACTGCGAATAGACAAATAGCAAACGCTTGGTTTATAATATGTTAGTTTAACTTCTTTACTTCATTCAATATCTTTTTGGTTCAAATTGTTTATTATGCCATTTACTACGAAATTTATCCTGAAATTTATCCTGAAATTTATCCTGAAATTTACTATGAAACGGTTATCTCCCAGTACCCATTTTTTTTACTTCCAATCCTTTTGATAATATGTTTTTCCTGCAAAGCCGCCAAATCGGTCAGTGCAGTTCGTTCTGTCACAGACAAGTCTCCAGCCAATTCTGAGGCTGTCTTTTTCGGATTCTCAGCAAGCAAGGCAACTATCCGCTTCTGCCTGTCGGTAATGTCCAAGGTTTCAACATCGGGCAGAGTTTTCTCCATCTTACGCTGGATATGTACGGAAGTGCCGCCAAAGTCGTTCTCAACGGTCGGCAAGGGAAGTCCTGCCGCTTCAAAGCCGCTGACTACCTTGTCGAAGCCGCGCCCCCAGTTCTCGATGAGGCCGGCCTTGTAGAACACGCCAGCAATCAACTTGTTGCGGGGAATGGAAAGGTGCTCTTTCAGCAGTTTCTCCGTGTTGTAGCCGTTGGGCAGCTCGCCGGCGTTCCATAGCCAGATGTGGTCGTCATATACTTTCATCTGCGTGTCGGTGCCAAAATAGTCGCGATGCACGATGGCGTTGTAAACCAGTTCGCGCATGGCGGGTTCTGGAATCTCCAAGTCCTCTATGCGGTGCAAGCCCTCGTATCGGACAGGCGTCCGCAGATATTTGCTGCGCAAAAGCCAAATCACACGGTCGGCCATCTGCAGTATGTTGCCGTTCACCTCATCTTGGAAAATCAAATCCGATGGGCGGCTGCCGAAACGTCCCAAGCGGAATCGTGAACTGATGAAGAAACGCTGCGGATTCTTTCCGAACAGCAGCACGGCGGCGTTTTTCAGTTTGCCGTCCTCGGTGACCAAATCCAGGTTGCGAAGCACCTTCTCCGTCGTGTCGCGCAAAGTCTCGCTTCCGATACGTCCAGCGGCCACGGCACTACGCAGAAAGAAATCAACCGCGTCGCGGTCGATGTCGTCCATCGTGGCCCGTTCATTCGGCGCATCCTCAAAGGTGATGCCCAACTTGTCGAAAAGGAAATCACGCAGCGCCGTACCGTTCAACTCCTGCAAGGTGGAGCCTGAACGGAAATAGTACTTCCCCCGATAAGAAATCGGCTGGGAAGAGGGCTTCACGGAAACCGACAGGTATTCCAACCCGTTTTCGGTATGCAAGTTCACCTCCGCCACAATTCCCATCGTTTGGAAGATTTGGTTGGGGATTTTCTCCAACAGCGACTTCGCGTTGTCAACACCGCACACATCGCCTCCGTCGTCGATGCCAACAAACAAGGTGCCGCCCTGCGCGTTGGCAAAGCCGCTGACGTATTCCAGATACTCATCCTTCCACTTCCGCTTGAACTCTATGTGCTGACTTTCCGTCATTTTTCCTTTTCGATTTCGGTTGGCAAAGGTACAACTTTTTCCGGGAAATGCGAAAAACGCATC
>FLNV01000811.1_pt1 | contig 14615 bp, 10 predicted proteins | sample 1140351 | NCBI WGS metagenome assembly FLNV01 (sample SAMEA3878207, study PRJEB12797) | bioreactor metagenome | biome: Moose rumen | place: Sweden | collected 2011-10 | reverse complement strand
GCTTCAATTATCTGATTAACCGTTAGTTTGCCGTTGTCCATATTTGCGCAGAATTATGTTTGCGTTGCAAAGGTAGAACTATTCTGCGACAATCAGTCAAAAAAGTATTCAAAAATCAGTCATATACTGAAACACAGCGATGTTTTTTGTACTTTTGCAGCAAAATCATCAGTCATGTACGACCAGATAAGGGAAGATACGCTCTATATCATGCTTTACACAGTGGTGACAACTATGGCCGCGATGGCCAGTTGTTACCTGCTGTTCCGCCGGGGAAATGCCATTGCACCAGACATTACATCGCCTGTACGCCTGCGCCGATGGACTGCAGCTTACTTTGCTGCCGCTGCCTTGTGCCACTTGTGGTATATGCCGATATTTTTTCTCACCTCAAGTAAGGATATTATGAGGACCGACCTTGTAGGCGGACTGCTTGACAGTATAATAGTTTTCCCTTTGGCCATCATCGTCATGCTCAACATGCTGCAAGACCGCCGTCGGCCGCTGTGGCCTATTGCTTTGATGATAGCACCGTTTGTTGCAGGAGGGGTATTCAGCGTTGCCACCCTTAGTTATGCGCTTATTCCGATGTTATATGTCTATCTGTTGCTGTTGAGCGTATGCATATTCATATATATGGTGCGCGCGACGAGACAATACGGACGTTGGCTGTGTGACAATTATGCCGACCTGGAACACAAGGAGGTGTGGCAGAGTTTTGTGGTACTGACCTTCATACTGCTGTTGATCGTTTTCTATGCGTTTGTAGGCGAAGGCCCGCTTTCCCAATACGCCATGCAGGTGATCATCGTCTTGCTGATGGGCTATCTCCTGTGGCGGGTGGAGACGCTGAGCGACCTTAGCGTGCCCGTTAATGATGCGGAAGAAGAGATGCAAGCCCCTCCCCACAGCCCTTTATTGACCTTTCGCGATGACATCGGCCCATTGTTAAAGCAGCACTGCGAGGAGTCGCAACTCTACTTGCAGCACGACCTGACCCTTCTCCAGCTTGCCACCGAGATAGGCATCAACCGCTCCTACCTCAGCAAGCATTTTGCCTCGCAGGGCATCACCTACAACACCTATATTAACGGTCTGCGCATCCAGCACTTTGTCCGCCTCTACCATGAGACCGTCGAATCCCACCAGCCTGTGACCGCCCAACAACTGGCCTATCAGAGTGGCTTCCGCAATTACAATACGTTCAGTTCGGCCTTCAAGCGGATTATGGGAATGAACGCATCGGAGTGGATGCTGCTTGTAAAATCGTAAAAACCATCCCAAAATTATCAAAACTTGCCCGTTATTGGCGTTTGTTTATTGTGACTTCAAAGGGAACTGACTACCTTTGCACAAAAACAGATACCAACAGACAATCGTTTTTTTAATTAATAATAATTTAATATGAGACATTTGAAAAATGGGATGCTGGCCGCCATCCTTATCTGCGGCATGACGATGGTACTCACCTCATGCAGTAGCAAAGATGACGATCCTGCACCAAGTCAGACACTTCCAAAAAGTTACAATCTCGTAGCAGATGAGTACAAGGAAGCCATCCTTGACTCGACGATATGGACTAATATCGCAAACACCCCTCAGGACCAAGGCCAGACATTCACAATCGAAAGTCCCAAGCCAGGTGCCAGGCTTAATATCGTCATCATGGGCGAAAGCGCCGGCGGCGGACTGACCGCCCGTATGGCGCTGTGGAACAAGGACAAGGGCAACGTGCCTGTAAAGGGTGCGGTGCTTATCTATCCGATGCTCGACTATCGCACCGGTGGTCCCGCTGACCTCTATAAGGACGACATGACGGGCGAGTTTGTGTGGACGAAAGAAGATAATGTCCTTGGCTGGGCTTATTTGAAGCATGAGCAGGACATACCTGCCGACGAGATGATCTATTACTCTCCGGCAGTGGCCACACCCGAGCAGCTCAAAGGCTTCCCCACGACCTTCCTCATCGTCGGCACCCTCGACCTCTTCGTCCATGAGGATAAGGCCTTTGTGGAGCAGTTAAAGCTGGCTGGCGTACAAGCAGAATCGCATGTGGAGACGGGTGTTCCTCACTCCTATGATGTGATGTTGAATGACAGTCCTCAGACCATCCGCTTCAAGAATCTTCGGGACAACCACGTAAAGGCAATGTTTGAGAGCGGCTCAAACTAAAATACATAGCAGAAGACCGTCCCTCTGATAGAGACGGCTTCTGCTTAATAATCCGTAAAACTATCCCTAAAAATCCATAAACCTCATTTGCGCAAGTTGCTGAAAACAAGCGATAGTTTCTAAACGAAAGTAACGCACTTTGAGGTTCGTTCATTGTCGTTTGAAGAAAAAGTGATAACTTTGCAGCGGTTCTTTCTTCGCTTCGCTTCGAAAGCGTCCTAACGGCCGAGCGACTGACGAAAAGTGACCATTATCGTATCACTTAAAAACATTTAGAGCAATGAAAAGAATGGATTACAACTTTGCGCACAGCGCACAGGGAATGTTGAAACAGAGTGAGAAACCCGCAGCTTGTGGTGCCGCCTGTGGTACTGGTGACAAGCCCGCCGAGGAGAAGCCCGCAGCCTGCGGAAGTGCTTGCGGAGCCGGTGACCGCTCGGCGACGGAAGGAGACGCTTGCAACAAGCAAGAAACCACCGAGGAGAAGCCCGCTGCTTGCGGTACCGCCTGTGGTGCTGGCGAGAAATAAGCGAAGCGATGGAATACTTTGCATTCCAGTGGCACATAACTGACGAGTGCGACCAGCGTTGCAAGCACTGTTACATCTTTTCCGAGGGTCATCCTAAACTCACTGAGATGCCTTGGGAGAGACTGGTGGCGGTGCTTGCAAACGTGGAGCGCATGGCAGAGGGGCTGCAGCGCACACCTTATCTTTATATCACGGGTGGCGACCCCATTCTGCACTCGCGCTTCTGGGACTTTCTGGAACTGGTTCACTCGCGCGGCATCCCCTTCACGCTGATGGGCAATCCGTTCCATCTGACGGACGCGGTGTGCCAGCGGATGAAGTCACTGGGATGCCGAAAGTATCAACTCTCCCTCGACGGACTGCGCGAGACGCACGACAAGTTTCGCAAACTCGGCTCCTTCGATGCCACGCTACGTGCCATCGAGACCGTCCGCAAGAGCGGGATGCACTGTGCCATTATGTCAACCATCTCGGCAGCGAATATCGACGAGATTCCGCAGTTGATTGATGTCATCGTGGAGCACAAGGCTGACATTTTTGCTTTCGGTCGCTATTGTCCGACGAGTGAAGACCGAGCGCATCAAGAAACATGGCACGTGGAGCCTAAACATTACCGTGATTTCCTTGAAAAGTGTTGGGCGAAGTTTGAGAAGTACAAAAACTCTGACACCACCTTCAATCTGAAGGATCACCTCTGGACGCTCTTCCTCTACGAGAAGGGACTTTTCAAGATTCCAGAGGGACTCGACGTGGACACCATCTACGACGGCTGCAACTGTGGCAACTGCCATTTCACCATTTCTGCCGAAGGGCGTCTGATGGCCTGTCGTCGTTTTGAGAGTTATGTGGGTACGGTCGAAGAGGAACTATACGATGTCTTCCACGGTCCGAAGATGGACGGGTATCGCCAGCACGAATGTTTCGAGAAGTGCCGCCAGTGCGAGCTGCTCCGCTTCTGTCGCGGCTGTCCTGCCGTCGCCTACGGATATACCAAAAACTTCTATGCCCCAGACCCTCAGTGCTGGAAACAACTTTCATAAGATAAAGAAGAATATGCGAGCAATAGTTATAGATAAATGCTGCAAGGCAGAAGACCTGAAGGTCAGCGAGATTCCCGTGCCGCAAGTAAGGCCTGGATGGGTGTTGGTGAAAGTTCATGCCGCAGGACTTAATCATTCGGAAGCCCTGCTGAGAATGTTCGAGGCCGACAACGACTATATCAAAACGCCCATTGTGCCAGGCATTGAGTGTGTGGGCGAAATTGCCGATGCCAGCGACAGCCACTTCAACGTGGGTGATAAGGTCATAGCCCTCATGGGGGGTATGGGACGCTCGTTCAACGGCAGTTATCAGGAATATGCTCTGTTACCTGCCAGGAATGTGTTTAAGGTGGAGTCCAGTCTTGATTGGATTTCTCTCGCAGCCATTCCAGAAACCTACTACACGGCCTATGGTTCACTGAAAGAGTGCTTGCTGCTGAATGATAAAGACACTCTGCTTGTCCGTGGAGCCACAAGCACCGTAGGGCAAGCTGCCACCCAACTGGCTAAGGGCATGGGAGCCACCGTGATTGCCGCTGGCCGTCGTGAGTCGTCGCTTGAGAAACTGAAGACTATTGGAGCCGACTATTGCATCATTGACGATGAGCGTATAAGTGAACAACGGCTACCCATGCGCCCTAACAAGGTGTTGGAACTGATTGGTCCTAAGACATTGCGCGACTCGCTGTTCACCGTCAGTCGCCCAGGTTATGTCTGCAATACAGGCATACTTGGCAATGTCTTCACTGTCGAACATTTTGACCCCATCAAGTACATCCCCAATGGGGTATTTCTCACGGGCTTCTTCTCCAATTTCCCGACACAGGAAATCATTGACTGCCTTTTCCGACTGATTGCCGAAGCCAACATCAAACCTCTCTACAGCAAAGTCCTGACACTTGATGACATCGTTGAAGCCCACACACTATTGGAGAAAGGCGGTGCAGGTGGTAAGATAATTTTGAAAATTCAATAAGACTGAGATATGGATATAGCTGATAAAATTGTGGATGCTCATTTTCCTGACTGCCCCATACGAAATGTGATTGCCCGTATTGGTGACAGGTGGAGCATACTTATATTGCTAACGCTGGAACCAGCAAGACAACCTATGCGATTCAAGGAGATAGAACAGGCAATCCCCGACATCTCACAGAAGATGCTCACCCGCACCTTGCGCGACCTCGAAGCTGATGGGCTGGTAACACGTCATGCCTACGCGGAAGTGCCGCCACGAGTCGAGTATGAACTGACAGACAGGGCACGTACTCTTACTCCACTCCTCAGCCAATTGGTAGGATGGGCTGCCGAAAACCTCAGTGGCATTATAAACGACAGGAAAGCTTATGTTAAAAACAACTACAAGTAGTTTGCTATCTTATCGAATGACTAAGATAACGAAATACCCATCAGCTCTGATTAGTGGCGACTGCCCCACGTCGTCGCTCATGGTGGAGTAAAGTTCCGCTTAATATTCCGTAAAACTATCTCCCATGTCGCTCGGATGTGGGAGATTTTTCGTAATTTTGCAGTCGAAATTTTGATATAGTATATGAAACAGACATTGAAGCATTGGGTGCTGGCCGCCATCCTCATCATCTGCGGCCTGGTGGTGCCGACCGCGTGCAGCAGCGAGGACGACCCGGCGGAGCCCGACAGCCAGGAGTACACAGGCGTGTCGCTCGTCATACTCGACACCGACCTCGGCTCATCGACCGACGACCTCTTCGCGCTGGAGATGCTGCACCGCTATGAGCAGGAAGGGCGTTGCCGTCTGCTCGGCGTGGTGGTGGACCGTATGGGTGAGGCCAACGCGGCGATTGCCGACGTGATGAACACCTATTTCGGCCATCCCGAGACGCCCATCGGACTCGTCCGCGAGGGCATCGCCGCGCCGCCGGTGTGGATAGACTACGGGGCGCTGCCCACCTACGTCAATGCCGACGGCAGCCCGATGTTCCGCCGCAGCGTCAGCGACTACTCGGCGCTGCCCGACGGCTACGTGCTTTACCGCCGACTGTTAGCCGCGCAGCCCGACCACTCGGTCAGCATCTGCTCCATCGGTTTCGTCACCTGCCTGGCCCAGCTGTTGCAGTCCGGGGGCGACGAATACTCACCCCTCAGCGGTGTGGAACTGGTGCGACGGAAGGTGAAGTGCATTTACCAGATGGGCGGCGTGTTCGGCCAGTCCGTCGAGCCCGACTTCAACTTCTCGCAGGGCATCACCTTCGCCCAGGACTTCTTCCGCCTCTGGCCCGAGGAGGTCGAGATGGTGTTCTCACCGATGGAGGTGGGCCAGGAGATAGAGTACACGCCCGAGCAGGTCATCAGCGATGTCTCGTGGACCGACGTGCACCCCATCAAGCAGGTCTATATGACGTGCAACTGCAACACGGGCCAGATGATGTGGGACCCGATGGCCGTCATTCAGGCCGTGGAGGGCGACGGCCTCTTCACGCTCTCCCCTCGCGGCCGCGTCACCCTCACCCCGCAGGCCGAGACCATCTTCACGCCCTTGGCCACGGGCCACTGCCGCTACCAACTGCCTGGCACTGCCGACTGGAACGCCCAGATGCTGGAGAAAATCAGGCGATATAACAAAATGATGTAGGAAATGCGTAATGATTAAGAAATAATTGTGTACCTTTGCAGCCACATAACAACTACTCTTAATGAAAGTAAACAATATGAGTACAGCTAATCGTCTCAAGGACGCTTGCACGGCAAGTACGCTGACAAGTCTTCTCGACTATCTGTATGGCACTCTCTCGCCAAGCAATATGCGCTGGGTGGGTGAGCACCTGATTGAGTATAGCAAGGCTGCGATTAAGCGAGAGCAGAGTGATGCTTGCATCAACTCTGCCGAGCTTGAGCAGACTCGACCGAAGGTCAAGAAGGAGGTAAGCGAGCAGTTGCGCCCCTACACCATGCAGGAGATTGACGACATGCTCGACGAGGCAGAGGCAGCCTTTGAGGCAGGCGACTACCTGACCAACGACGAAGTGTTCCACCACAAGGAAAAAGTTGCCGTATGAAGATACACTGGCACAAGCGGGCCGCCGCCCAGTTACATCAGGTGGAAGAATACGTCTTGCGAGATTTTGGCGAGCGCGTCCGACAGGAATTCATGGACGAGGTGGAACAGGCTACGCTCTCTCTCGCCGACATGCCTACGATGGGTAAGATTGATCCTCTTTTCGCTCATCGCAAGCAAACCTACCGCAGTATCATCGTGCGTCGGCTCAACAAGGTTGTCTATTATGTCAAGGGCGACACGCTTCACATTGCCGCCTTCTGGGACACCAGACGCGAGCCAAAGGCTCAAGCCAGACAGACGGAATGAACCTGTTCTGCAAGAAATACAAAAAGAAATAGAGATAACGCCCTGCTCTCTGCGTACATAACGCACGTGAATGGCATTGCCGCCTATAGGCAGCAGTATTGCTGGCCGTAGGCGGCATTATTGCTGGCTATAGGCAGCAATATGAAAACCTATGGTTTTGTACCGCTGACGCGCCATGGTGCGCCGGTGTTGAGTGGCCCCCAAGAGTTGCTGTCCAACTTTTGGGGGCCACTCAATGGGTAGATTTTGACTCTCAAAATCTGCAAAAGAGTGGGAGCGGGAGTTTCAAAATCTGCAAAGGAAAGAAGGGAAACTTTCAAAATCTGCAAATTATGTTTCAAAATCTACAAAATTTTTCTTGGCGCTTGATTGGCGTGACGCGGTTCAAAGGAATTTACTTAACTTTGCATGTGGATAATTATATAAAAGCAACAGAATTATGAAGAAAATGAAGTTATGGGTGATGGCCGCCACCCTCGTTTGCAGCCTTGCAGCCGTGGGTTACGGACTGTCATCGTGTCAGAAGAACAAGGCGCAGGAGAATAGCTCGGCGACGGAGGAGACGCTTGGCTCGTCCAAGGATACTGTGCAGCAGGTCGTGAGTGAAGAGCTTATTCGCACGTCGCAGAGTTGGGACGGCGTGGAGTTGCCCGACTACTTTGAGGGCCGCCCCGAACTGGTGGCCGTGAAATACGTGTTCCCGGCAGGCCAGAAGCTGGGCTGGCACCATCACCCCGTCATCAACTACGGTGTGCTGGTGCAGGGCGAACTGACCATCATCGGTCAGGACGGCAAGGAGAAGGTGGTGCATGAGGGCGAGGCTGTCGTGGAGATGGTGAACACCATCCACCACGGCGAGAACCGCGGCACGAAGCCCGTCATTCTCTACATGTTCTACCTCTCGAAGGAGGGCGAGCCTCTGGCCGTGCAGCATCCGGAAATCACGGAGTAGCGAGAGGGTAGTCCAAACATGTTTTGGACTATCCCGAGTCACGACGTGATTCAACGAAGTTAAATTCCATTAGAGTAGGATGACGACATATCGGCCTGCTGGCAAGAAATCGTTTAGGATATGAGACAAAGAAAACTATGGGTGCTGGCCGCCACCCTCGTAATTGTTTGCGGCGCAAGTGTCATCACCTGTTGCAGCAGCAACGATGATAAGTCTGTGGTAGAGCCGCAGCAGCCTACCATAGAACGGATTGTGGAGCGTGGCACGCTGCTCGTCGGAACCACGGGCGACTACCGGCCTTTGTCCTACAAGGAGGCGGACGGCAGTTACTGGGGCTTCGGCATCGAGATGGCCGAGAAGATTGCTGAAAGGCTGCGGGCAGGCGAGCCAAGCTCGGGAACGCCGTTGGGCGTAAGTGTCGAGTTTGTACAGACCTCGTGGCCCACGCTGACTGCCGACGTGCTGGCCGAGCCGCAGACCTTTGACTTTGCCATCGGCGGCATCACCATCACCGATGCCCGACGGGAGACGATGCTGATGAGCGACGGCTATCTGTGCAACGGCAAGACCATTCTCTGCCGCGCCGACGAGGCCGACCGCTACAAGTCGCTGGCCGACATCGACCGGCCGGAGGTGCGCGTGATGGTGAACCCCGGCGGGCTGAATGAGAAGTTTGCCTTGGCTAACCTGACCCACGCGCAGATCATCGTCCACGAGAAGAACGAGGAAATCCCCTCGCTGGTGGCCGAGGGCCAGGCCGACGTGATGATAACCGAAATCACCGAGGCCCCGTGGTACGTGCAGAACGATGCGCGTCTGGCCGCCCCGCTGCTTGGCAGCCCCTTCACCCACGGCGAGATTGGCGTGCTGATGCGCAAGGGACAGGACGACCTGCTCACCCTCGTCAACAGCGTCATCGCCCAGATGAAGGCCGACGGCACGCTGCGCCAGCTCCACGAGAAGTACGGGCTGGTGTATGGTTACTAAGTATGATCAAAGCAGAAAAACAGTTATAACAATAAAAGCAGGACAATGAAAAAAGGTATTTTCTTAATGCTTGCCCTCCTGTGCATAGCCGTGCAGGGGACATGGGCAGACACGTGGGACGGCTCGATGTCGAGGCCGACCTTCTATCGCAGTTACAACGGCTATTCCGACGTGGTGGTCATCCGCACGGCAGCCGAGCTGGCCTACGTCTATGATCACTGGGACGACGACTCTGGCGACGGCGTGGACAAGGACTACTACGAGCACAACATGTACCTTGAGGACGACCTCGACCTGAGCCGCTTTGTGTGGCTTCCGCTGGGTAAAGGCGGCAAGGAGTACCAAGGCTCGTTCTTGGGCAACGGCCACACCATTCACCTCGTCATAGAGAGTGCCACCGACAACTACCAGGGCCTGTTCAACACGATTGGCAGCAGTGGCAGTGTGCGCGACCTGCGTGTGAGCGGCGTCATACAATGCAACGCCTCTCGCCTGGTGGGTGGCATCGCCGGACAGAACAAGGGCTCCATCATCAACTGCTGGGTGAGTGCCGACGTCACCTCCTGGTGGAGCGACTCGTGGGTGTCGGTCACGGCCAAGGTGGGCGGCATCTGCGGCGAGAACAACGGCAACGTGCTGTACTGCTGCATGACGGGCAACGTGACAAACCACGACGCCGACGTGGGCGGCATAGCGGGCTACAACTCTGGCACCATCAACCACGTCACGTTCTACGGCACGCGCTACAGCAGCCACAGCCAGGACAACGAGTACGTGGGCGACCAGAGCGGCAACCTGTGGAACCAGCACAGCAGCGCCGACCTGCTTAACGACGCTACGCTGAACAGTTACCTCAACTCCTTCAGCGACTACGACTTCTACCGCTTTGCCGTGAAGTACCCCTACACCATCGTAGTCCGCAACGAAGGCAACGGAGCCATTGAGGCTGCCATACCCGGCTCGCGCCACGACAAGACCGTCAGGCTGACCAAGGTGTATGGCGCGTCGCCGCAGAAGGTCACCCTGATCGACTCGTACAACAACGGCGTGAACTTGGGCGGCAATGCGACCGACGGATATACGTTCACCATGCCGAAGCGCGACGTGTTCTTCACGGCCACCTTCAGCGGTACCAGCTGGATAGAGGCTCACAAGGGCACGCAGGACGACCCCTACCTCATCAGCAGCACCGACGACTGGAACTCCTTTGCCTACTATGTGCGTGAGGGCTACAACTTCTACCAGCAGTATGTGAAGCTGACCCGCGACATCACCGTCACGCAGTCGGTGGGTCTGGGCGAGGAGTTCCCCTACGGTATGCGCCCCTTCAGCGGCACCTTCCTTGGCGAGGGACACACGCTGACGGCCAACCTCAGCAGCACGGCCACCGGCACTGGCTGGAACGAGGAGGGCGTGGCCCCCTTCCATTTCATCTTCGGTGCCACCATCAAGAACCTCACCGTGGCAGGCACCATCTCTTCGGCCAGCTACCACACGGCCGGCATCGTGGGTTTTGCCTACGACACCAACCTCATTGAGAACTGTACCGTCACCGCCACGCTCAACATCAGCAGCAACTACGCGGGCGGCATCATAGGCCACGGCGAGAACTCTGCCACCACCCTGCGCAACTGCGTCTTCGCCGGCACCATCAACGGCGTGGGCGGCCAGCGCGCCAACGTGGGCGGCCTCTGGGGCTGGAGCAACACGGGTAACCCTGCGTTTGTGAACTGTCTTGAGAAAGGCACCTACAACAACATAGCCACCATGCACCCCGTGGGCCTGCATGGCGCGTCCGGCAGCATCAGCGACTGCTTCTACCTGAACCCGCAGAAAGGCACGCCCGACCTGGTCAGCACCGTCGCCGGAGCCTGGCAGGTCCATGCCTCTGCTCCCGATGGCGAGGTCAGCAAGCAGCTCACCGCAGCCGACGGCACCAGCTATTACCTGCCCTGCGCGGTGACGGGCCTGAAGGACCGCTATTACCTCACCGGCTCTTCCGTGGAGCCGCAGCTGACGCTGACGTGGAAAGGCAGCACCCTGGTGGAAGAGTTTGACTACTCGGTGTCCTACGCCAACAACACCGCAGCTGGCAACGCTTCGGTCACTCTCCGAGGCAAGGGCAGCTACAGCGGCCAGAAGGTGGTGGGCTTCACGGTCAGCGGAGGCGACGAAATAGATCTGTGGTGGCCCATGTGGGTGGCCGACTACCATCTGTTAGACGGCCATACATACGTGGTGAAAGGCTACGTTGACATGGACGCAGACCGCGTCAACATCGACGGCAACGTGGTGCTCGTACTCTCCGAGGGCTGCGTACTCACCTGCGACTACGGCATTGAGCTGGGCGAGGGCAAGACCCTCACCATCGAAGGCCCTGGCACGCTGAAGGTAAAGAGAGCCCATAACGACCAGGCCGGCATCGGCGCCTACAAGATGGGCACGCTCATCATCAACGGCGGCAACATTGAGGTTGCAGGCTCTGACTATGGCGCCGGCATAGGCGGCAGCAAGAACAACTGCGTCGGCGGACGCATCGTCATCAACGGCGGCGTGGTCAAGGCCACCGGCGGATGGGGCGCAGCCGGTATAGGCGGCGGCTACAACAGCTGGTCTGGCAACTATGGCGTCTGCGGCGACATTGTCATCAACGGCGGACAGGTGACTGCCGTAAGCGGAAAAAATGCTACGTTTGACATCGGCAGGGGAGAGAACGGCGGCTCGTGCGGCACGCTGACGCTCGGCTGGACCAATCCCGAGGACTATTTCTATGCCGGGTCAATAGACAACAAGATGAGCATTGCCTTTGCCGATGGCAAGCAGTTCGTGCATGAAGGCACACAGACCATAGCCACGGCCGACAACATCAGAGGCAAGAAAATAGTGCCCTACGCAGCGGTGGCTGCCCTGCCCGGCGGCGGCACGGAAAGCAACCCCTACACCATCGGTACGGCCGACGAGTGGAACCGCTTTGCCGAAAGTGTCACCTTCGGCAACAGCTACAGCGGCAAGTATGTAGCCCTGACTGCCGACGTCAGCGTCAACCAGACGTGCGGCTACGTGCAGGGAAGCACACAGTATAAAGCCTTCAGCGGCACATTCCTCGGCAATGGCCACACCATCACGGCCTCCATCAACGGCAAGAGCCAGGGCACCGCCCCCTTCTGCTACATCAACGGCGCCACCATACGCAACCTCAACGTGGCCGGCAACATCATCGGCAGCCAGAGCCACACGGCGGGCCTCGTGGGCTTTGCCGACGGCACCAACTTGATAGAAGGCTGCACCGTCACGGCCACGCTCGACATCCGAAGCGACTACGCCGGCGGCATCCTTGGCCACGGCCTGGCTTCGGCCACCACCATCAAGGACTGCGTCTTTGCCGGCACCGTCAGCGGCACCGGCGGCCGGCGTGCCAACATAGGCGGCCTCTACGGCTGGTGCGACGGAGGAACTCCCACGCTGGAGCATTGCATGGAGAAAGGCACCTATGCCAACATTGCGTCCATGCACCCAGTGGGCCTGCAGAACGACAAGGGCACCATCAGCCAGTGCTACTACCTGAACGCCACGTATGGCAACCCGGCCAACGCCTGCACCGTGGGCGGAGCCACCCAGGTGTACACCACCGCTGTCGAGGGGGAAATCTCCAGACAGCTGCGCCTGATGGACGGCAGCTCCTACTACGTGCCCTGCACGTTGGGCAACGTTGACGAGTTCTACGAGCTGAAGAACGGCTCCGTCGGCATCACGCCCGCCGTGACACTGCCCGACGGCACCACGCTCAGTCTGGGCACCGACTACACCGCCACGCTGGACGGTGCCGGCGTAGCGTCGCTGCCACTCAGCGTAGGCGCAACAGGCCGCCACACGCTTGCCGTAGCTGGCAAGGGCAGCTACATCGGTGCAAAGGACATCACCTTCACCGTGGTTGACCCGATCGTGGGCGACGGCAGCGAGGCCAATCCCTACATCATCAGCAATGCCGACCTGTGGAACCTGTTTGCCACGCTGGTGGGCAACGGCGACGACTTCAGCGGACAATTTGTGAAGCTGGGCGACGACATCGCCGTCACGACCATGGTGGGCGCAAGCCCGGAAAAGGCATTCAAGGGCACCTTCATCGGCGACGGCAAGACGCTCACCTTCACCGGCGGCTCGGCCTCGCAGCCTTTTGGCGAAGACAATTGTGCACCGTTCCGCTTCGTCAGCGGCGCCACCATCAAGGACCTCAAGGTGGCAGGAAACATCTACACCTACAAGAAATTCGGCGCCGGACTGGTCAGCCGCAGCTATGGCGAGACAACCATCACCGGCTGCCAGGTCAGCACCGTCATCCACAGCAGCACGGCGGGCGACGGCACCCACGGCGGCCTCGTGGCCATGCCCGGTGGGAAGCTGACCGTCAGTGACTGCATCTTCAGCGGACGCTTGCTGACCTCCAAAGGCACCAACAACTGTGGCGGCTTTGTGGGCTGGCACAACTCGCAGAACATCAGCATTACCAGTTCGCTCTATGCTCCCAACACTGTACTCGACGGTTCTGCCGTCGAGACCGACATCAACCACGGCGCCACCTTCGTGCGCGGCGGCAGCGCAGGCTCCTACTGCTACTACACCCAGCCGATGGGCGATGCCCAGGGCGCACAGGTCTTTACAGCCCAGCCCGACGGCGAACTCTGCGTGCAGGCCCAGGCAGCCGACGGCAAGATGTACTACCTGCCCTGCACCGTGAGCGGCATGGAAGCGTCCTATGTGCTGCAGGACGGCACCGCCAGCGTCACACCTACCGTGACGGGCGTTGACCAAACGCTCAACCTGGGCACCGACTACACGGCAACGCTGAACGGAAACACCGTGGACGCCTTCCCCATCACCATCAATGCCAAGGGCAGCTACACGCTCGCCCTGACCGGCCTGACGGCCGACTACACCGGCACGAAGAGCCTCACCTTCGCCGTGAAGGTTCCGCTCGCTGGCGCGGGCACCGAGGAAGAGCCTTATCTGGTCAACAGCGCTGACGACTGGTCGCAGATGGCCGCAGACGTGGCCAACGGACAGAGCTACAGCGGCAAGACAGTGAAGCTGACCGCCGACATCAACGTCTCGACGATGGTGGGCACAAGCACGGCCAACTCCTTCCAGGGCACCTTCGACGGCGACGGCCACACGCTGACCTTCACAGCCGGCTCGGCCGTGAGTCCCTTCGCCGAGGAGCGTCTCGCCCCGTTCCGCCACGTCAGCGGCGCCACCATCAGGAACCTCAAGGTGGCAGGCAACATCTACACTTCGAAGAAATTCGCTGCCGGCCTCGTCAGCCGCAGTTCTGGCGCAACCAGCATCACTGGCTGCCAGGTCAGCACCGTCGTCCACAGCAGCATCAGCGGCGACGGCACCCACGGCGGCCTCGTGGCCATGCCCGACGGCGCACTGACCATCACCGAATGTATATACGACGGCCGCCTGCTCACCACCAACGGCACCAACAGCTGCGGCGGCTTCGTGGGCTGGCACAACGGACAGAGCATCAGCATCAGCAGCTCGCTCTATGCACCCAACACCGCGCTCGCCGCGGCTGACGGCGAGACCGAC
>FLNV01000810.1_pt1 | contig 14702 bp, 14 predicted proteins | sample 1140351 | NCBI WGS metagenome assembly FLNV01 (sample SAMEA3878207, study PRJEB12797) | bioreactor metagenome | biome: Moose rumen | place: Sweden | collected 2011-10 | reverse complement strand
GTCGATAAGAGGCCTTCGCTACCAAAACCGCACAAAAATCAGTCATAAACTGAAACAGAGCCATCCCATTTGCCTGATACGCTTCTCTATTAAGGCCATGTCCACATGGTTCTTATGGACCCACAACAGCCTGCACCAGTCGCATATCTGCCTCAGTCCAAGTCCCTCCTTAAACAAATGGTTGATAAAATGGGCAAAAACAAAAACAATGTCATTCTCCACAGACAGCATTTTCACTGTCACACCATTGTTATCCCACAAACGCACATGGCCGTCATCAAACGTCTCACGCTGTATCTCGTCCAGCACGCGGTTAATTCTACCAGAAAGCCCACCGTACAATGTTCCATGCAACTCCACTGTCCACTGAGAGATACACATGCCCAGGTGTTTCTCACGTACATATTCCTTTTCTACCACAGAAGCGTATGGCATCAGGAACTCCTTCGCCCTCTCGTAGTCGTCTTTGTTAAGAAAGAAATCCACATCGCCGCAGGCACGCAATAGTGGACGCTCGTAGCACTGCGCCACCCCTTGTCCCTTCACCAGTACAGTTTCGATGCCAGCTTTGCGCATCTTTTTAGTCGTCAATCCGATGAAACGATTCATCGCTGCATTACGTTTTTCTAACTGCATGACCTGTCCAATGAACTGCATTATGACGAGCCGTGAAACAGAAGACTGCGGTACATTCGCCTTGCACATTTCTATTCCTGCCGCCACCAGTCCCACCACCGATTGTTTTTTCGCCAGCTCCAGTACAATTTCCCATTTTACCTCGTCGGTAGGAAAGTACAAGCCGTCAGGTTTAGCCGACAAGCGACTGTTCTCCCAAAGCCCAAGCTGCAGCAGTGAGAAAAAGAACTCAGTATTATAATCGTTCTTCACACTCAATCCTTCGTATTCTATGTAATTCTTTAATCTTCACTCTTCATTTTCCCTACATACCACAGTTTCTTCAGCACTCCGAAAATTAGGTTACCACACATCAGCATGAACGACGCAGGAGCCGACATCCCTTCTGCACGGCGGAAAAGCAGGTAGTGCCATTTGACGAGTGCGCCGTAGCCGTGGGTGGTGATGGAGCCGCTACGCCCGCGCAGGTAGCGCGCCAGGCACTCGTCAAGCAAGTAGCAGTCGGCCTTGCGTACGACCTTCAGCCACAACGCGTAGTCGTTGTTCTTGTAGATAGGCTGTATCTGCATCAGTCCCACCTGCTCGGCATCGTACATCACAGTCAGGCAGCCAGGCCAGCAGTAGGCAAACATGCCCCAGCGAGTGATGTGCCGCGGCCCCGTAATGAGTTTTCCTGTAGGTTTCTGGTTTTCGTCCATCTCCTGATAGTTGGTGTAGCTGAAGGCGTAGCCATGCTCCTGCATAAACGTCACCTGCCGTTCCAGTTTCTCTGGCTCCCACTGGTCGTCGCTATCGAGGAAGGCTATCCAGCGACCATGAGCCTCGCGTAGCGCACGGTTGCGGGCCGTAGCGGCACCTTGGCGGCGCTCCTGTCGCAGCAAGCGGATGCGCGGGTCGTCATGCTGCATCGCCTGTACCTTCTCGTATGAGCCGTCGGTGTTGCAGTCATCCACTACAATCAACTCCCAATCGCTGTATGTCTGTGCCTGCACGCTGCGTATGCTCGCCTCGATATACCGTCCACAGTTGTACGACGGCATGATGATGGATACCAAATCACTTTTTCCCATTTCCTGTCTTGTCTTTTGTCTGATTATCTGTTTCCATTTTGGCTAAATCGGCAGCGGAGCGATAGCCAATATCTTTCACCACCTTGCAGGGAACGCCCACAGCCGTAGTATCTGCAGGAATCGACTTGTTCACCATGCTCATTGCCCCTATCATGCAAAGTTCACCAATCTCTATGTCCTGACGGGCCAGTATGCCTGCCCGGAAGCCGATGTGTGCGTTCTTTCGTATCGTTATGGTATGAGCGTTCTGCTTTCGTCCGTGGCATGAGAAGTATACACCGTAAGATATTCCCACGTTGTCCTCAATAATCAGATTCTCGGGGAACACGTCATCAAAATAGCACTTCATGCCGATGAAGACATGCTTGCCAATCTTGAATCCGCACATCCTATAAAGGTTCACCCGCATGAAGTTGGTCACGCAATTGGGCGCGATATTCTGGCAGATGAACTTCCGCACCAGATGCCAAACCTCGCTCCATAGCGACCGTTTGTAGGCATACGGAATCTTCTTCCCCGGATGCGCCAATCTGTAATATATTTCTAATATTCCCATTATGATTATTTCTCAAATTTATAGCCCCATGTGAGCGGCAGCAGGTTGGTGGTGATGCCTTTTCGACCTAACGCTGTGAGCACCTCTACTACCTCTTTCGCCTCGAAGCAGGATATGTGCAGGTTGCTCACCTGCTGATAGCGGCGGTGGAGATATTTGTTCGCTATGTGCCGTTGCTTGAAATAGCTTGGGATTCTCATCTTTGGGCCAGACTTCGGCATACTGTAGTTGTAGTAGTGCTTCTGCTGACCGTCATAGTCAATATAGTCATAGCATGTCGGTTCGGCATCCCACAGGTCAGTGAAGTATTGCAGCTTTCCCCTAAGCAGCGAATCGACACAGTGTCCTATCGTACCTATCCAATAGGCTCCAAGTCCCAAGCCGAAACATAGCCCGTCAACCAGAGAGAGCTTGTAGTAGGGCGATTTCTCGTCCCATGCCGTTTCGCCAAGGTGATGTTCCCCTAACAGATAATCTGCTTTCGGACCGATGGCGCATACGGAGTGCCGCACATTGATGCTGCGTTTCACGCTAGGATAGCGGCGGAAGCACTCTGCCAGCCACCCGGCGCGGGTAGGCGTGTTGACCACGTCGAAGGGCTTGCCGTGCAGTGCCACCGGCATGGCGGCCATGCACAGCGTACCCTCTGGGCCAAGCACACGGAGAATGGCCTCTATTAACTGCTGCGGCGTGCCGGTGCAGTTATAGAACTCCCCCCACGAGCTTTGTATCATCACCGTACTGCCCTGCTTCATCCCCAAACGCTGCATGGCCGCCACCACGTCGTCAGGGGTGTACTTCTTCTTGTAGAAGTACGGCCCCAAACGTCGGTGCCAACAGCGCAGGAAGCCTCTCATACTGAGGTCTTCCTTCTGTCTGATGCCAAGCACGGCTTTGATGATACGCTTTTTGTTCATTTATTCTCAATCAGCATTTCGACTGCCATTTTTCAATCTGACATTCATGCTGTTTCGTGTCTTTGTCGTAGTTGATGCCCACAAGGAGAATGTCGCCCGTATAGTCGGCCACTGTCTGTGGGTAGTTGCGGGCCTTGATTTGGCTGATGGCAGCCTGAGCATTTTTGTTGTATTTAAGCTCTATAACGAGTGCTGGAGTTGATGTGTTCTTTCTTGGAATGAGCACGAGATCGGCATACCCCTCTCCAGTCGGGTACTCTCTGTGGATGTGATAGTCATTCCGTGCATAGTAGTAGGCCAGACTCAGGACACAGGCTAAAGAATTCTCGTCATTGTAGGAGAAGACACTTGTCTCATCGCTGTGTATAGTGCGAAGCGCACGTGCCACGTAGTCGCTGTTGCCGCGCAGGGTGGCTTTGAGCAGGTCTTTCGAATACTTGAGCGCATTCACGACTTTCTTCCAGTTGTTTGCCTTGATAGCGTTTTCCATCTCCTTAGCCACCTCCATATTGGGGATGAAACACTCCTGCTCGCGGCGGTCGTAGGTGAGGTAGCCCAAGTGGATAAGCACTGTGAGCACATCGTCGCGGCTGCGTACCTCGGAGATGTCATTGCTGAACCCTGCAGGGTCAACACTACAACGCCCCCCAGACAGTAAGTTTATGATGTCATCCTTCAGCCCCTCATAGTTCATGTCGATGTAGTCTGACACGGCATCGAAGGCACCGGTTCGTCCCCAGTAGTTGTCGCACCACTGTTCGTTGATGGCAGTCATAACACTATTGGGGTTGAACATTGACAGTTCAGAGCCTATTTGATAGCCGTCGTACCACATTTCCAGCTCATCGTAATTCATGCCATGACGTTCAGCCAACGCCTCAACCTCGTCTTTGGTAAACCCGAAATAGCGGGCCATTGCTCCAGGTTTTACCATTGAGTATTCCTGGAAGTTATTGAGCGCCGACTGAGTCTTATATTTCTTGATAGGCAATATTCCTGTCATATACACACCCGCAAACACCTGAGTGGCGGGCTCGCTTTTGAAAAGACGGCGCAGCCAGTCCACGTACTTGTCGGCCACAGTCTGGCTCTCGTCGTATGGTATGTTCCCACATTCACGCAGGAAGGCATCCCACTCGTCGATAATAAAGATGAATTTGTCGCCAGTGTCGAGGCTAACGCGGATAAGGTATTGCATCAGGTCGTCTTTCTCTTTCACAGGCACATTGGGATAGATGCTGTTCACATCATTGATTATTTCGGTATTCAACTCGTCAAGCACAGTCTTGTCCTTGTGCCTACTAACGAAAAATCCCATGTCGATGAAGATGACGGGGTACTTGTTCAGATGCTCTTCAAACGAGGGGTGATTAGCAATCTCCAGGTCGGCAAATAGGCTGCGCGAATCGCACGAATGGTCATAGTAGGCCTGAAGCATTCTTGCAGCCATCGTCTTTCCGAAACGACGGCTTCGTGTGACACAGCTAAAGCGCTTGTCTGTGTTCAGCGTAGAATTGACAACTGCTATTAATCCCGATTTGTCAACATACTCACTATTTCGGGTTGACTGAAACCCTTCGTTTCCCTTGTTGATGTATAAACTCATATTCTAATGTTTCTTTAGGTTGTTATTAGCATCTTCACGCAAATCATTGTATAACTTCATATATTTCTCAGCTATCCTGCTCCAGCGGAACTGCTCGAAATCAACTCCTTGGTTGCCAGCTTGCTCGTTAGTAAGCAATGCTTCAAGGCCACCCGCTATGTCATCGATGGAGTACGGATTCACGGCGGTGCCTGCCGAAGGGGGCAAAAGACCATCAACACCCTGTCCTTTCGTATAGAGTACAGGCAGGTTCTGTGACAAGGCCTCGATATAAACCAGACCGAATGTCTCATGCAGCGACGGCATGGCGAATAATTTGGCGTTGGCAAAGACCTCGCACATCTTTGACTGTTCCTTAACAGGCTCTACAAATCTGAACACGTCTGGACGCTCACTTATCAGCTGCTCTATCCCAGTGTCCTTGGAATTCATGTCCTGCTTGGCCCTGCCGCCACCTACGAGTGTCAGCATACAGTCATGGAACTGTGGCTTCTCCTTTAATTGGAGTACGGCTTTAGCTAATCGCATCACGTTCTTTCGCGCAGTGAACTGACCCACGTAGACAATGTTATGTCCTGTTCTCGGCTCATGGCTGACATGGTCGAGGTAGTAGTCGTTGATGCCGTTGGGCATGAGCATGAACCGGTCTTTAATCTCTGATGCGATGCCACGGATGGCAGGGTGCCGCACCAGGTCATCACGCAGCCCCTTGTTGATGAAGATAATCTTCTTTGCATGCAGCAGAATACGCCGAGCCGCCATCCATGTATGGGGCATGAACTTCAGGAACTCGTTAACATCCGTATTTCGCACAGCCACGATGTAAGGAATACCGTAGCGCTTGTAGAGCAGGTAGGCCAATCCGCCGTCGGTCAGCAACGTCGTAGCATGTGTCAAGCTATATTCCTTTGGTTCTATGCGTTTAAGCAACTCGTTGAACACATGCCTCCTCTTCAAGTGGTAGGCATACTTGTGCCAAGGCTTTACTACGTGCGCGTATATAATAGTGGTGTGCTCACCCTCGAAGCTATTGCGTCCCATGAGGGCGGCATCGCGGACTGGGTTAAATACCGTTTGCTCCACGCCCATCCGGTCCAGCTCCTGGTAGAGCATGGAGTGAACCTTCGTCAGGCAGAAGTCGTTGCTGATGTGTAGTATCTTCATCGTCTGTCTTATTTCAAGTTTCTTCATTTCTCTGGTTGTAAATCCAAAATTATTACAATATTTTCGGATTCGATTCCAAAATTATTATAATATATTTGGATTCTGTCGTTTTTTTATTACCTTTGCACACAAAAAAACATATCCAGCTATGATAGACAGAACCATCGAACAGAACATCGCGCCTTTGCTTCACTCGCAAAAGGCCATTATCATCATGGGAGCCCGCCAGGTGGGCAAGTCCACACTTCTCGGCAAGATGCTGTCGGAGCGCAGCGACGTGCTGTGGCTGAACGGCGACGACCCCGACACGCAGACGCTCTTCCAAGGCATCACCTCCACGCGCCTGCGCACCCTCCTTGCAACGTACCGCATTGTTGTCATCGACGAGGCACAGCGCATCAAGGATGTTGGACTCCGTCTGAAGCTCATCACCGACCAGGTGCCGGGCGTACAGGTGATAGCTACCGGCAGCAGCTCCTTTGACCTGGCAGGCAAGGTGAACGAGCCGCTTACCGGGCGCAAGCGTGAGTTCACGCTGTTTCCGCTCACTTTTGCCGAGATGGTGGCTCACACAAACCTGCTCGACGAGTTGCGTCTGCTGCCCCACCGTATGGTCTATGGCTACTATCCAGAGGTTGTCAGTACGCCAGGCGACGAGAACGCAGTGCTGCGGGAATTGGCCAGCAGCTATCTCTACCGCGACATCCTTTCGCTCGACGGCATCGGCAAGCCTGACAAGGTGGTGCGCCTTGTGCAGGCCCTGGCCTACCAGATAGGCAGTCAGGTAAGCTACAACGAGGTGGGGCAACTCATTGGTCTCGACCCTAAGACTGTGGAGCGTTATGTTGATATACTGGAAAAGTCGTATGTCGTCTTCCGTTTGGGCAGCTTCAGCCGTAACCTGCGCAACGAGCTGAAACAGAGCCGCAAGATATATTTTTGGGATCTGGGCATCCGCAACGCTGTCATCGGCAATCTCGCGCAGGTGGAGAGCCGCACCGATGTGGGCGCGCTGTGGGAGAACCTCTGCATCGCCGAGCGTATGAAACAGTTGAACTATCGCGACAGTCTTGCCAACAGCTGGTTCTGGCGCACGCAACAGCAGAAGGAGATTGACTATATAGAAGAGGGAAACGGACAGCTCCATACCTTTGAGTTCAAATGGAACGAGCGTAAAGGCAGTGTCCGCCCGCCTGCCGCCTTCGTCACGGCCTATCCCGATGCCACGTTCCAGGTAGTCACGCCCACCAATGTGGAGGAGTTCCTTCTTTAAAATAAGATCCAGTAGACCGCGTTTCTTGTTCAGATAGTACTCGTAATGGCGCATGTTGACTATACAGAGACGTACATAGTAATCCTCGCCATGCATGAGTCATTTCTTGAAAAAGTGGTACGGACGGCCATATTGGGCTTTGTCTGCCTTAAGGTACTCGTAAAGGTCTTTCTTGACTTTATCATAGTTTTTATACTTTTTGTTGGATTCTTTCTTCCATGAATTCTACAATTTTGGTTGCCCTCTGTGCTAAAGTTTGCTTCTGTGCCGTGGCTAATGCACCTTTCGATAAACGCTGGCGCAGTTCTTTATCGTTACGGAGCCTCACAATAGCATCGGCAACTTGACGGGAGTCTGTGGGTTCAATCAGAATGGCATTATCAGCAGACAGGATGTCATGGTTGAACGGCCTGTCGGAAGAAACGATGGGCAGCCCGCAGGCCATAGCCTCCACGATGGCATTACAGCATCCTTCGTGCAACGTAGGGAGCACGAAGATGTCGGCAGCATTAAGATATGTTGCAACCTTGTCATGTGCTACAGGACCACAGTGGAGGATATTACGGCAGGTTGGCATTTCACCCTCTGGCCGTCCGATGAAAAGCACGTGGACTGGCTCCCCTTCATTTATGCTATCTATAGCATCTGATAAGACCTTTACGCCTTTTCGATGACTTAGTTGGCCACAGAAAGCGACAATATAGGCATCCCCAGGGAAGCCAAGCTCTCGACGGCAGGTCTGTCGGTCTAACGGATGAAACAGTTCGGGATTGATACCATTGGGCAGGACCACGCAGTTGTCACCAGTGGTCAACCCTAACGAGACGCTTTCTTCCTTATTTTTCTGTGATACACAAATCACACCACGGACGTAATCAAAGAACGATTGGTCTTTGGCATTAAACACTTTGGCATCAATAGTGCTCTCACCCGATGCCACGAATAACGGCAATCCTTCTGCCTTGGCATAAAAATATATCTCCTTCCCAGTCTTCCAGAAATGTGCATAGACGACATCTGGGCGGAACGGTAGTCGCTTTAATGCCCGCTTCAGGGCTATTTTACGCAACATAATGGTTGGCTTGACCCCAAAAACATTAAGATTTGACATCCCTATGTAGTTAGGGCGAAGCAGTGTAACCCCATTATCGTCTGTGCGGAATGGATGTGTCCCCTTATTTCCTACAACATTGTAAGGTGCCAGCACACAGCAATCGTGCCCCAGCGAAGAAAACTGGAGTGCCAACTGCCTTACAAAAGGATATGAACTCCTTTTTCTGTCAGGGTATCCGAATGATACTATTAGAATCTTCATTTGTTAGAATTTCTTTTTGATTGCTTTCATCGAATACTTAATGAAATAGGTATAGCCCCAAAGGCCAGTCTTGCATACCGATAGTAAGCGAACCATGTCTTTATATCACACATAGACAATGCTTCCATGGCCCATGAGAGGTAGTTGGTTGGCAGATTTTTATCATAATCTTGGTGTTGAAAAGAATTTTCGATACTCAAAATAGAAGCCAGCCCACAGCATCCATAAGAACTCGTCGCCCGTAACGATAGACTTGTTGTGAGCCAAAGAATTGAGAGTGAAGGCCACATAGGCCAGACCAGCAAAGAAGCAGACAGGATTGGTGCGGACAATCTTTCTTCTGAGAACCCGCCAAAGCGGCTTCACTTGCCAGAACAGAATGAACAGAATGGCAACCCCGCCTACTATGCCGCCGTAGATAAAGGCATTGAGAAACAGATTATGCGGAGCCATGTCATACATGTGGACAAGACGGTGGTAGCCTCCGATGAAGAGGTGGTCCATCAGGTAGTCTGTTGTCTGTTCGTAGATGTCGCCTCTGCCGGTATCTTCAAGGCCAAGCTCTGCAAAACGGCTTTCTTTAAAAAAACTTGAGTAGTAGCCTGCCCCCTGCTTGTCATCATCTTCATACATCATGGCAACGACAAGCGAACCACCATCGTCTTGATTTACCTTTAGCATGGTTGACGATACCAGCCCGGACAGCAAATAGAGGGTGAGCCCGAAAAGTGTCATCAAAAAGACATACTTGAGCTTTTTTACAATCAGTATCTTATAAAAGGCGAAAGCAGAGAGCACGCCGAGAATGATAATGGGACCACGCTCCTGAACGCAGATGCAGCCCAGGACAATGATAATCCAGGGGACGAGCCGCTTCAACTGCAGCTTGCGAACCAACAGCATCAACGATGCCACGCCAGTGGTCATCAGGAAATAGCCGTTATAGACGGCTGAGTTAAACAGTCCGGGGCGTGTCAGCATCAGTGCCATGTCCTCGCCTCCCTCCCTGCTGAGCTTGTCGAGATACTTCTCAGGAAGTTTCAGATGGAATGACGAGACGAGCTGGTCAGCAAGGGGCAGTCCGACCATCTGCCCTATGGTCACGACAGCGTTGATCACGCCCAAGATGATGATTGTATTTAGCAGCAGTTTGGCATCATTATATTTTATTACCAAGATCTTAGTGGCCCAATAGCCTATACAAGCTGCAATATAATATGTTATCAGCAGCTGGCTGAGATAGCCCGTCAGCGTGGCTGACACCACGAAAGTGAAGATGAACAGCAGATAGGTTTTCATGATGCGTCCCAGCGGGAAGGATATGCTCTGCCGAGCGCAAGCTATGAACATGACGACAATGGCGATATGCCGGGGAGTAAGGCCAAACATCATACGCACCTGACCATAGAAGACTACGGCTATGACAAAGGCCACGTAAAGACCTTTGAAGGAGAAGAGTGCGGATATGAGTTTGCCTATCATTATTTACGGCTAATCTTTCTTGAGCGGAAAGATGGGTGTGGTGGTTTCGTCAATATGCTCCTTCACTATCTTGGCGGGATTGCCGGCAGCAATGGCGTTGGCGGGCACGTCGTGCGTTACAACGGCATTAGCTGCGATGACGGCATTGTCGCCTATAGTGACACCTTTGCAGATGCGTACATTGGAACCGACCCAAACATTCTCGCCAATGATAATGGGCTTGTTAGCTGCATATTTTGGGGTGCGCTCCTCGGAGCGATGTGGGGTATGTCGCATGTACCTTCGGTCCGCAGGATTGATGGGGTGGGTGTTGTGGTCTATGATTGTCACGCCAAAAGCAATGGCTGTGTCGCGGCCTATCTCTATATGGTTGGCGCAGCTGATAACACTGTTGGGCCCGATCTTCGACCATTCGTGCATCACCACTTTGCCGTGATTGTAGCTCTCGATGGTTCCAAACATTTCACTATGGTCGTGCAAAACGACATCGTCTGGCGTAGAGCCACAATTTAAACGCACCCTGGAGCCAAGACGGAATCCGTGACTTGCCCCCTCCAGCGTGCAGTTGCGGGCGATTTCCTTGCGCACGAATATCATTTTCAAGTTTTTCCGCAGATTGCGGACGTAGTTATAAATCTTCTTAAGCATGATGATGTTTATTGATGAGTTTACGAAGTGATTTTCTTTCCTTACGATTCAGCCCCACAAAGTAGGTTGCAATGAGTGAGACGACAATGACAGCAGGTGTTAAATCAAGTTTGATATAGTCGTCATGGGCTATAAATGTGATAGGTAAGGAAGCCAGCAGTGTGAGCAGTGCTACACCAGACACTGGAACCAGCACCCTACGGGCATAGCCGGTAAAAGAGAAGTGGGGCTGCGTGAGATGAGTGTAGTAGAGGCGCACAGAGATGACTGCAAAGTTGAGAACGGCCTTCATCGCAACACCCCAAACAAGGGGGCAACCCATTCGGAAGAGGACATACACCATTATCAGTTCCGCCACATAAGCCACCGACAGCCCCAACTGATAGCCCCGTATCTTTCCTGTTGCAAAGATGTTCATCCATAGTGGAGCCGACACGGCGTTGCACAGGCTGGCCACGATGAAGACGATGCACAGACTGCCGGCATGGGGTGGCACCCGGTCGAGCCAGAGGTGCATCACCAGGTCGATGTTGAGCATGATGGGTAGCGACACAATGAAGAGCAGGAAGAAAGAAATCTTCGATGCATAGTAGGTCAGCGACGTGAGATAGTCGTAGTCGCCCGCCGCGTATGACTTGGTGATCTGGGGTTTGAAGGCTGTCTGGAAATTTGACACCAGTCCCGTAAGGGCTGTATTTACCTGATGGCCTACGCCCATAGCGGCATTGGCCGTGACGCTGTGGAAAATGTTCACTAGGATGTTGGTGCCTTGGTTCGATCCGACTACTGCCATCTGGCCATAGATGGTCCATCCGGAGAAGCTGAAAATGCGCCGGAAGAGAGTCTTGTCCCAGAAGAAGGAGTAACGTGTCTCAGCAAATTTGATGCGGCAATAGACCCAGTTGAGAAACAGATTGAGTGCCGATATGCCCATCATCAGTGCCCCATACAGGATGAGATGGTCGCCATCGGCATAGAGCACGACGTAAGCAAATACCAACTTCAGCACCGCATCGAGGATGGAGAGGAAGGCAAAATAGCCCATGCGCTCGTTCGACACGATGTCGGCATCGTAGGGCAGTGACACCATTCTCAAGCACAAGGAAAGCACCGCAAACTGATAAATCCAAAGTGCGGCCGTTTCGCGTCCAGCCGGGATGTTGAGCTGGGTGTTGAGAAACCACAGACCGACGGTCTCTGCCAGGACAAGCAGCACCACGGCGAGCAGCAGATGGGTGGTGAGGCATACGCTGAACACCCGGCGGAGGCTATCTTTGGTTCCGCTGCCCATCTCGTAGGCCAGGAAGCGCTGGGTGCTCGACGACATGGAGGAACGTAGGAATGCGAACAGTGTTACCACGCCACCGATGACGTTGTAGAGACCATAGTCGTCGAAACCGAGTGCCTTGAGGATGATGCGCGAGGTGAACAGCGTGATGAGCAGAGTGACAATCATACGCAGATAGAGTATGACTGCATTTTTTGCTATGCGCTTTGTCTTGTCCGAATGTGCTGATGGTTCTGCGGCGACGGCATCGCCCCCTGAGACGCAAGTTGAGGAGGGATTAAATTCTCTCCCCCCTAACTTGGGTGTTTCTATGTGGTTCCCGGCACCGCTGTCTGTCGGCAGAGGTTGCCTTTTCGCATCTGTCATTATTCGTCTTTAAATAAAATCAAGTGCAAAGGTACGAAATATTCTCCAAACAACCATGCAAAAAGTGGCTGAAGCATCACTTTCTGTATATTTTGAAAGTCGAGCCGGTTCGTTTCTGCATGTTTTCTAAACAATTCTGCTATTCTGCGACGGCCCACTCCTCTGGGGCACGGGTGTCGGCATTGAACTTCACACCAACCTTCACCACACGGCGGCCATCGGTCTGGTAGGGGATGACGTAGCTGTTGTTGTCAATCAGCTGCAATGCCTCCTGGGCAGTGCCGTTTACTTTCAGCTCGAAGACATAGATGGTGTCTGGCATCCACACCACCATATCCACCCGCCCGCCGGCACACTTGACCTGAGTGCGCACATAAAAGTTCAATGTGGAGATCTCCTCTGCCGAACAGTCGTACTCCTCTGCCATTTTCTCAATACCGTCGGCAAGCACTGTCTTGACCTCTTGTTCGGTGATGCCGCAGATGGCTGAGTACTGCGGGAGCATGGTGACGTTCTTCAGGTTGTTGATGGTGGAAAAGATGCTCAACTGCGAGAACTTCGTAATGCCGGTGATGAAGCAGAACTTAATCATCGCTTCACAGTCCTTCAGCGGTTGGTAGAGCTCCTGCATCACTTTGCGCATAGGTGCAAGCATCTCTTTTTCGTGAAGCACGTCAAGCAACGGTGCATCATACTCGTCAAGGAGAGCCACCACCTGCCTTTCTTCTTTCTTGTAGGCTCTTTCGATAAGCCCTGCAAGCACGCCTCCGGGGGTTTTCTCCTCCGGGTCGCTGCCATACTTCGCCTTATAGGGCTTTAACTAATGCGCAAGATGCCATACGAGGTCGGTCTTGTCAACATATACATAACCGTTCCGAATAATCTCTGAGAACGTCTGTATCCCTATGGGATAGCGTCTGCTCTGAATAGTTATCATGATATCGTCCTTGATGATTTATCTTCCACCTTCTCCAGACAGCACGGCGGTATATACGCTGTGGCTATGCAGCTGTCCAGGCCTTGGATATAGACCACGACGCGGTTCTGGCGGGCGATGCGGGCAACACGGCCTGTGACGCCCTCGAAGGGTCCGAAGGTGACACGGACAGTGTCGTCTGACTCAAAGCGGCACCTCTTGACATCCACCTCCATGACGTGTTCGTCCTGCAGAGCCGTCAGGCGGACAAAGGGTTCCATGTCCTTTGAGCTGACGGTCAGCGGCGGGTTCTGGCCCTGTTCATCTGTGTGGAAATGGTCGTAGTAGTAGGTCGTATAGTTCGATTTCGGGCTGGTCTTGACGTACCTTTCGACATCCTGCCCTGTGGCATAGACAAAGAGTAGGTTCATAAAGGGGAACAGCTTGCGCTGTCTCTTGCCTGTCTCTACGTCACGTACATCTTTCCATACCTTGGCCATATACACGTAGGTACCGTCTTCAACGATGGCGTCGGCCACGGCTTGCGCCTTGCCGTACTTGATACGCAGCACGTACCATTGCTTGTCTGCGGCCGGAGCATACCTCACCGACACCCCTGTCTGTGAGCTCTTGGCTTCGGGGAAGGCAAAGGGGGCAAGTCCCTTGCTGTTTTCGTCGTTGATATTAGCATTATCCAACGCGTTCATATCAGACTTAGCTATCGACTTTACGGAAAGCGGCTACAAAGTTATACAAAATTCTACAAACGACCTCACATTGGCAACACTTTTTGCAAATTTTGAAGCATTATTTGTAGATTTTGAAACTCGGATTGCAAATTTTGAAAGTCACTGCCTCGCATCATCGCATTAGAAAACTTTAACGTAACTATCCACCTGTAGATTCGAGTATTTTCAAGCAAAACACAAATGGCTGAGAAAATCGTCTTTCTGAGACATATCAGCTATAGCGCTGTGTGTCAAGTAGTTGACAAAACAGCGGCTGTATTGCCTTGCAACTGGAGCCCCGCCAGACCGCAACGGAGGCCCCTTTACACCGCAACGGGGGCCTGATTACACCGCAACGGAGGCCTGATTACACCGCAACGGAGGCCCAGTTGCAAAGGTGTGGAAAAGCCGTTCTCGCACACAGGAGCAAAAAGCCGTTCGGGGCAGTGGCACATCTTTCCACAACCGCCGACTTTTTCTCTCTAAATGTGCAGAAAACTCGGCAGAAAAATATTTGACTTTTTTCTTTGCTCTTTGCTCACTTATTCGTACCTTTGCAGCACAAGGATAAAAAGAAGCATCACCATGATAGTAGCCAACCCCATCTACGACGTAGTGTTCAAGTACCTCATGGAGGACGAGCGCATAGCACGCACCATCCTCTCCGCCCTGCTGAAGAAGGAGGTGGTGGAGGTGCACATGCGCCGCAACGAGTATTCCAACAAGAGCCGCGACAC
>FLNV01000809.1_pt1 | contig 14734 bp, 15 predicted proteins | sample 1140351 | NCBI WGS metagenome assembly FLNV01 (sample SAMEA3878207, study PRJEB12797) | bioreactor metagenome | biome: Moose rumen | place: Sweden | collected 2011-10 | reverse complement strand
TCTATATGTCTAACTGTCTAATTGTCTAATTGTCTATATGTCTAACTGTCTAATTGTCTATATGTCTAACTGTCTATATGTCTGAATGTATATTAGTCTAAAAGTCCATATCCCCAACGCCATAACGTGCTGCAATCTCATCAGCGGCGGCATAGCCACGGGCTTTGCCTTTGCTGGCGATTTCAGGCTGGCACTGGCATTCATCGTGCTTGGTGCTGTGTTCGATTTCTTCGACGGCATGAGCGCCCGCTTGCTCAGTGTGTCTTCGCCTATAGGCAAGGAGCTTGACTCCCTGGCCGACAATGTCACTTTCGGACTGGCCCCTTCGGCCATGCTTTTCTCGCTCCTGCAGACGATGTGTGAGTTGGGCCAGTGGGGTGGAGCTATGGCTTGGCTGCCATACGCAGCGTTTCTCATGTCTGCATTCTCAGCACTCAGACTGGCCAAGTTCAATCTGGACGAGCGCCAGACCACATCATTCATCGGCCTGCCTACACCGGCCAATGCCCTGTTCTGGGCCTCGTTGCTGAGCAGCATGGGTGAGTGGCTGGTGGGACAGCAGCTGGGCGTGGCCTTGGCCGTGGTGGCCATGATGTTGGTCAGCTGCTGGCTGTTGGTGGCTGAGCTGCCACTCTTCGCACTGAAGTTTAAGCACTGGGGCTGGCACGGCAACGAGCAGCGCTGGCTGTTCCTGGTCAGCAGTGCGCTGCTGATAGTGGTGGGCGGACTGCCCGGCATAGCAGCCACCATAGTGTGGTATGTGATACTTAATGTGTATAACCTGCTGAAAACAAGGCCAAACAAGACATGCTGAAGATACTACTCTTACCTTTGCTCTTCATTTTTCTGGTTGTGCTGGTCAGTGTGCTTATGGCCGGTCACATGTTTGTCAGACTGTGGCAAAGCCTGACCATGACACCCGAACAGCGTCGGCGTGCTGAAGATGAATATGTGCGTCGCACGTCGCAGCGCCGCTATCGCGAAGACGTACAGGACGAGCAGCCGCATTTTGGTGCCGACTATTTCAGCCGCGACAGCGACTTCGAGGAGCAGCAGCGGCAGCAGACCGAGCGCATGAGACAGCAGCGGCAGCAGGCCACGCGCACCCCAGACGGCATAACCATCATCGACCACCGTGACCCAGAGCAGCGGAACAGGAAATTCTTCTCCGACGACGATGGCGAATATGTCCAGTTTGAGGAGGATAAGTAACGGACATGTCTTCTTGTCCAATTGTCTAAATGTCTATTTGTCATAATTGTCCAATTGTCTAAATGTCTATTTGTCATAATTGTCCAATTGTCTAAATGTCTATTTGTCATAATTGTCCAATTGTCTAAATGTCTATTTGTCATAATTGTCCAATTGTCTAAATGTCTATTTGTCATAATTGTCCAATTGTCTAAATGTCTATTTGTCATAATTGTCCAATTGTCTAATTGTCATAATTGCCTAACTGTCTAATTGTCAAAATATGGTTTACGAATTTCTTGCACCGGGCTTCGAGGAGATAGAGGCTCTCATACCGGTTGATGTATTGCGCCGTGGTGGCGTGGAAATAATGACGGTGAGCATCACCGACGACCTGACCGTTGATGGAGCCCACGGCGTTAGTGTCATGGCCGACACCCTGTTGTCCATGGTCAGCGATGACGACCTTGACGATGCAGAGCTGCTGATGTTGCCGGGCGGCATGCCTGGCGCTGCTAATCTGGACCAGTGTGAGCGCCTGACCAATGCCCTGGTGCGAAGGGGTGAGCGGCAGCGTCCCGTCAGTGCCATCTGTGCCGCACCCTTTGTGTTGGGACGGCTGGGCCTGTTGCAGGGACGCATGGCAACATGCTACCCCGGATTTGAGTCTCATCTCGTGGGGGCCGAATATACAGGCGAGCTGTGTACCGTGAGCGGCCATGTCACCACAGGTGAGGGGCCAGCTGCCGCTTTGCCTTACGCCTACACACTTCTGGCCATGCTGAAGGGGCAGGACACGGCCGACCAGGTGGCCGAGGGTATGAGGTACAAGCACCTGGCGGAAACATTAAGCATTAAACATTGAACATTGAACATTAAACATTAAACATTAAACATTAAGCATTGGCCATTGGTCATTGACCACAGAACATTTAATATTAAGACATTGAAAAACTCTTCATTCTTCACTCTCCATTCCTTACTTTTCATGGTAGCCTGTTTGGCTGTCGGACTTGCCGCATGTCAGGAGAGTCTGGAGGAGCGCGCTGCACGCGAGGCGCGTAATTACACATCGAAGAGCTGTCCCCTGCGTGTTGACGAATATACCGTGATGGACAGCATGACCTTTGTGTCTGCGGACCGCCCCACGCTGTGCTATTATTACACCCTAAGCGGCCAGGCCGACCGGCAATACACAGAGGTCGAGCGTCAGCAGGCTCAAGCCCTGCTGCAGAAGAACCTGAACAACAACACCCACCTGAAGGCATATCGAGAGGCGGGCTATACCTTCCGCTACATCTATCGCTCGGCTGCCGATGTGGACAGCGTGCGCTTCGATTTCAGTTTGTGAGTCGCTACGAAATAATTTGTAACTTTGCGGTATAAATCCACCAACAAAAACAACAAGAAGAACATGAAGACATTCAGCTCGAAACCGTGGCTGCTGCCGCAGCCGGTGCTGATTATAGGCACGTATGACAAGGAGGGTAAGGCCAACGCCATGAACGCAGCATGGGGCGGACAGTGGGACATGCACGAGATTATTATATCCCTTGGCTCTCACCAGACAACCGACAATCTGGCTCAGAACCCTGAGTTCACCGTCACTTTCGCCACAGCAGAGACCATGGTGGCGGCCGACTATGTGGGAATTGCCAGTGGCAGAAAAACGCCCGACAAGATGGCCAAGACAGGCTGGACCGTTGAAAAGGCTCCCAGCGTGAATGCGCCATTGTTCAAGGAATTTCCAATGACGCTGGAGTGCCGTGTGAAACAGAAGATTGACGAGAGTGAGACAGGCTATTATCTGATAGCCGAGATTGTCAATGTCATCTGCGATGAGAAATATCTGGCCGAGGACGGAAATCCCGACGTAGAAAAGATGAACATCATCACCTACAACCCTGTCCACCACACTTATATCCAGTTGGGCAAGACTGTCGGCAAGGCATTCTCTGACGGCAAACAGCTGAACTGAACCTGTGTTGCAGATGTTGATAGAACGGAATGGACAAAGACGAAAAACGACAGTTGCAACGCCAACGTCTCTAAGGCGATTAAATGGAAGGAAAAGGCAGAAAAGTGTCCATCGACATTGTAAAGGCGAATATCTTCGCAATAGTCATTATGGTGGTGGCAGCCATAGTGTTCCTCGTGCCTTTCTTCTGGATTTGGAAAGACAGAAAGCCCGCCGGTGAACTGCTTGGAGGCTTTGGCGACTGGACCACTGTTTTCATCTTGATGTTTGTGGGCATAGTGGTTCACGAGTTGATTCACGGACTGACGTGGGCTTGCTATGCCAAGAGTGGGTGGAAGAGCATCAGCTTCGGCATGATGTGGAAACTGCTTACCCCTTATTGCCACTGCAACGAGCCAATGCGTATTCCCGGCTATATGATGGGGGCTATGATGCCGTGCATCGTCCTTGGTGTCATTCCAGCCATGGTTGCACTCTGTATCGGCAGTTTGCCTTTGATGGCGTGGGGAATCTTCTTCATAGCAGCAGCCGCTGGTGACATCTGGATGACCTGGCTGCTGACGAAGGAGAATCCCAAGAGCCTCGTACTCGATCATCCCTCGGAGGCAGGATTCTACATCATTGACGAAGAGTAATCGACAGGTTTTGGCTTGTCGCGGCTGTTTGGCGGCTCTCTGTTGGCCGCAATGGTTTTATTCTGCTTTCTTCCCGAACACCGAGAAGTGGACGTAGCGCTTGGGGTTTAGCCTCAGGTCCTGCATCAGCGCGTCGGCATCCTCCATGGTGCTGTTCAGGTTGTCGTATAGCGACGTGTCGTGTAGCAGCAGTCCCAGTGTGCCTTGGCGGCTGTTGATGGCGGCGGTCATCTGCTCCACATTGTCGAGTGTGCGCTGAACGCTCGCCATGGTGCTGTTGACGTCTATGTTGTTCAACTTGTCCGTCAGCTGTTCTGTGTTGGCCAGAGTGCCGTTGGCGTGTTGCATGATGGCGGGCACCTGCCTGTTTAGCTCGCGGCTCAGTTGTGCCAGTTGTGTGGTGGTTGCGTTGAGCTGCTGTGTGGTGGCATCAACATTGTGCAGTGCGCTGTGCAGTGCCGGGTCGTTCAGCAGGGTGTTGACAGCCACGAGTATGCTGTCCAACTTTGGCAGCATTTGCTCTATCTGCGGAACCATGCCTGCGGCCTTGTCCATCAGGCCCGAGGACTGGCGTCCGGTCAGGGTGTCGCCCTCGTGCAACAGTGCCAGTGGATTAGGCCCCATGCGCAGCTGTATCTTCACATTGCCCATCATGTCAGTCTCTATCTCGGCATAGCTGCCCTCTGACACCTTCAGCTGCGGGTCCAGGCCGAAGGTGACGGGTATGTGTGTCATGTCGTCGAAGTTGTAGTGAACGTCAAGCACCGTGCCCACCTTGTAGCCGTTGCAGTAGATGGGGCTGCCCTGTGCCAGTCCTTCCACATCGTTGAACACCACGGTGTATGTCGCACCCTTCTGCACGCTCAATCCCTTCAGGAATTGTAGTCCGAAGAACAGCACCAGCAGTCCGATGATGGCCGTAAAGGCCACTTTTATCTCTTTGGTGAAGATTTGTTTCATTGTAATTGAAGATTGAAGATTGAATAATTTTTTTACCTGCGGTTTGCTTTCCATTGCCGTATGGCTTCGTCTAAGTCTATGCGCTGACCGTCTTTGAAGGCCACGACGAATGCCTGCGGGAATTTCTTTACTATTGTTCGGCGCAGCCGTACCATCTCCTGATAGTCGGTGCTTTCGCCGTATGTATATTTGTATGCCTTGCCTTCGCGATAGCTGTCAATGCCCTTAAGTCCTTTGAAGGTTGTATGCCCTTCTCTCAGCCGGTGGTCGCTCATCGCTATCTGTACCTTGAAGACTGGCACGCCCGCCTGTGGGGCCTGCGGTTGTTCCGCGGCATCGGTCTGGCTCTGCTTCTTGCCGAGTGGGGCTTGTGCCGCGCTGCTGTCTTTCTTTGTCTCTTGCTCTGGCTCGGCAGTATCAGGCTGTGGGTCTGCCTTCTTGGGTACGGCCACCGAGCGTTTCTCCTTATACTGTCTGAAGGCCTGATACAGTCCTTGGCCGATGGCGTTCACATTGGCCTTGGTGTTCAGGTATCGCTCCTCGTCGGGCGTGGTGATATAGCCCAGCTCGACAAGGCAGGCTGGCATTGATGTCTCGCGCAGCACGAGGAAGGCATCCTGCTTGACACCCTTGTTGGGCCTGCTGGCCGCGTTGCACACACACTGCTGTATCATCTTGGCCAGTCGTACGCTCTCCTCCATGTTCTGGTCGTTGATAAACTCGAACATTATCTGGCTCTCTGGTGAGCGCGGGTCGTAGCCGGCATAGTGCTGCTGGTAGTCTTTCTCCATCAGGATAACCTCATTCTCCCTTTGTGCGGCGCTCAGTTTCTCGTCGGAACGGCGCAGTCCCATGGTGTAGGTCTCCAGTCCGCGCATCGGCTTCCGGCCTGCAATGGCGTTGGTGTGTATGGAGATGAAGACGTCGGCGTGGTTCTTGTTGGCTATCTCGGCGCGGCGTATCAATGGTACGAAGACGTCGGTCTTGCGTGTGTAGATGACGTTCACGTCAGAGCAGTTCTGCTCTACCAGACGTCCGAAGGCCAGCGCCACGCTCAGGTTGATGTCCTTCTCTTTCGAGAACGACCCCTTGGCACCAGAGTCGTGACCGCCGTGTCCGGCATCGATCACCAGGGTGTAGGTCTTCCTTGCCGACATGGTGCAGGGCACCCATGCCGACAGTAATAATATTAATGTGTATATTGACCACTTAAACATATTCTGGCCGCGAAATTACGCATTTTTCCCGTAATGGCCAAAAATGAGCGAAGAAATATCTTCATTATTGTAAAATAAAAATGCTGTTGTTGCGTTTAGTTTATATATTTATACAAATTCAAATCTGCCTATGAACATTTTTACCCAAGAAGAAACTACACCCAGTGAGCGGGTATTGCAGCTCATACGCCAGATAGCCTACACCTATCGAGTCTATAACGGTCAGGCATATTGTCTCAATTAACAATTGATAATTGACAATTGATAATTGACAGTTAACGTTGTTACACCTCTAAATCCTCAACTTTCAACTTGTGATTGTCTCACCCTCCCTGCTTGCGGCCGACTTCCTTCACCTGGACAGTCAGCTTGACATGATAAACCGTAGTGAGGCCGAATGGCTCCACTTGGACGTGATGGACGGCGTATTTGTGCCCAACATATCCTTTGGCTTCCCTGTGCTTGAGGCAGTTGCGCAGGCATGCAGAAAGGCCCTTGATGTTCACTTCATGACCGTCCACCCCGAGGACTATGTCCAGCAGACGGCTGACCTTGGTGCCATGATGATGAACGTGCACCTTGAGGCTACCACGCACCTGCACCGCGTGGTTGACACCATTCACCGTGCGGGCATGAAGGCAGGTGTCACGCTCTGCCCCTCTACACCTGTGTCCATGCTTGAGGATATTATCGGCGACGTCGATATGGTGTTGCTGATGAGCGTCAATCCTGGTTTCGGCGGACAGCGTTTCATAGAGAACACGCTGCCTAAAATCAAGCGCCTGCGTCGGCTGATAGCAGACACAGGCAGCAGGGCGCTGATTGAGGTTGACGGCGGTGTGCAGCAGCAAACGGCTCCCCGTCTGGCTGAGGCAGGTGCCGACGTGCTGGTCAGCGGCAGCTTTGTCTTCAAGGCTCCCGACCCGCTACAGGCCATCAGTTGGCTACACGGGCTGTAGAACGCTGTCGCTTAACAGCGTCTTTCAGTGCACACGGAGTCTGACATTCAGAGCAGTTGCCGTCGTCGCCAGGCGGCAACACTACGGGTGTGTCGTCGCCTCGCGACAGCAACGCTGCCACCACACCCAGTACAATCAATGCTACCAGCAGAACCCACATCTTTCCTTACCCTTTCGTAATCGGCTGTGGGCCTATGTCGGCATCTTGCACCGTGAAGCCTGCATCGCTCAGGTTCTGCCAGAACCTCGGATATGACTTGCTGACCACAGTCGGGTCGTTGATGGCTAATGACGGCAGCCGTACTGCTGCCGGTGCGAAGCTTAGTGCCATGCGGTGGTCGTGATAGGTGTCGATTACGACCACGTCGTCTGATTGTGGCATGGAACCTCTCTGCCCGTTCCACATCAGTTCGCTGTCGCCGATGGCTTCTATGCTGAAGCCCAGCTTGGCCATCTCGCGCTGCAGCGCCACTATGCGGTCGGTTTCCTTTATTCGCAGGGTGGAAAGCCCGTTGAAATGGAACGGCACTCCCATCATGCAGCAGCACACGACGAAGGTTTGCGCCAGGTCTGGCTGGCCGCTGAAGTCGTAGTCCAGTCGTGGCACATGGAACGGCTTGCGCCGCAACGTGACCGTGGTGGGCACGCCCGTATCCTTTGTGGCAAACTGTGTCTTAACGCCCAGCAGGCTGAAGACGTATCTGACCGACGAGTCGCCCTGTTTTGACCCATCCATTAGTCCGCGCAGGGTTATGCTGTCGTCGTCGCCGTCTGACAGGGCTATCATTTCATACCAGTATGACGCAGCGCTCCAGTCGTTTTCCACCACGTATGGGCGTGGCCTGTATGGTATGGGCTTCACGCCTATGGTCTGTGTGTCAACCCATTCCACCTCTGCGCCGAAATCGCGCATGATGCACAGCGTCAGGTCAATATACGGTCGGGAGATAATGTTACCCTTCAGTCTGAGCGTCAGTCCCTGTTCCAGCATTGGGCCGATGAGCAGCAGTGCCGAGATGTACTGCGAGCTGACGGTGGCAGGCAGTTCTATGGTGCCACCCGACAGTCGGCAGCCATTGATGTGCAGTGGTGGATAGCCTTCGGTGCCAAGGTATCTGATGTCGGCCCCCAGCTGCCTCAGTGCATCGACCAGTATGCCTATCGGCCTGTGGCACATGCGCTCGGTGCCGGTCAGGAGATGGTGTGCGCCTGGCGTGGCCGCGGTCAGTGCCGTCAGGAAGCGCATGGCTGTGCCGGCAGCTCCCACGTCCATCGTCGCCGGCCGGTGCGTCAAAGCCTCCACCATGACCAGCGTGTCGTCGCAGTCGCTCAGGTTCTCTATCTCTGTCAGCGGCATGCCTGCCAGTTCAGCTATGATGAGTACGCGGTTGCTGATACTCTTCGAGGCGGGCAGGGTCACGTCGGCGTGGATACTGCGGGGGGCGGTTATACGGTGTTGCATTGTTGTGTGTTTCTCTGATTAGTATGTTTTCGGCGGCTAAGTTAAGTCTTTCTGTGCTGAAAGGCGAAACACAGGTGTTAAATATCTTTAATTCTAATATATCTGCAGATAGAGTTGCCGTCGCATACGGTCTGTGAGACTTGCTTGACAGCCTGTGGCAGGGTGGGGGCGGGGGTACCGCCGCCCGTTTTGTGCTGTGCTGTCTCTATGCGCAGTTCGTCATACATGCCACTGCAGATAAAGGCCTGTAGCGTCTGCCGCCCACCTTCCACGATGAGCGACTGCAGTTCTCGCTCGCGACATTGTGCCATCAGGTTGTCAATGCTCGTAGCTACGAGGTAGCCTGTGGGTAGAAAGTCTGTCGTGTGGCTCAGCACGAAGCGTTGTGGCATTGGCAGTCCGTCGGCGCGTGCTGATTTTCCCCACAGTCGCGAGTCCAGTCGTGGGTGCTCGCGCTGCCATGTGGTGTGTCCCACAACGATGGCGTCTTCGCGCTGTCGCAGCCGGTGCATCAGCTGCAGTGTGGCAGGTGTGGAGAAAGTGGCGGCGTGGCCGTGGTCGTCCATGTATCCGTCGGCCGACTGAGCCCATTTCAGTATGACGTAAGGCCTGCCCTCGCTGTGGAAAGTGAAGAAGCGTCGGTTCAGCCAGCGGCATTCGGCCTCCATGACACCCACCGTCACGTCTATGCCAGCCGCGCGCATACGGGCAATGCCACGTCCCTGTACGCGGGCAAAAGGGTCCTGTGTGCCTACCACGCAACGCCTTACGCCCCGGTTCACTATCAGGTCGGCACAGGGTGGCGTCCGTCCTTGGTGCGAGCAGGGCTCTAATGAGACGTATATCGTGCTGTCGGCCAGCAGGTGCTGGTCGGCGCTGCTGACGCTGCCGAATGCGTTGACCTCGGCATGTCCCTCGCCGCAGCGTGCGTGGTATCCTTCGCCCAGTATGCGGCCGTCGTGGCTCACTATCACGGCACCCACCATCGGGTTTGGACGCGACAGCAACCGTCCCTGCCGTGCCAGCCATAGGCACCGCTGCATATATGTCGAGTCTATTTCATTGACCATTGAGCATTGACCATTTACCATTGAACATTGACCATTGACCATTGAGGTTGACCATTGTTCAGTCCATGCGGTCGCGGTAGTCGTCGTAGGTATAGCTGCGCAGCAGCTGGCGGCTACCGTCTTCGTGTTCCATGACGATGGCGGGATGGCTGATGCCGTTGAACATGGTGGTCTTGACGGTGGTGTAGTGTATCATGTCCTCGAAGATGATCTCGTCGCCTATGCGCAACTGGCGGGGGAATTGCCACAGCCCCATGAAATCGCCCGACAGGCAGCTGTTGCCTCCGAGACGATAGACGTTCTGGCATTGACCATTGACCATTGACCATTGACCAATGACCTTAGCCCCCCTCACTTCGGGCATGTATGGCATTTCGAGACAGTCGGGCATGTGGCATGTGAAGCTGACATCGAGTATGGCGGTGCTGATGCCGCCGTTCTGCACTATATCCACCACATGCGACACCAATGGCCCCGTCTGCCAGGCAAAGGCGCTGCCAGGCTCGAGTATTATGTGCAGCCAAGGGTATCGGCGGTGCAGCTCCTGCATGAGCTGCACCAGCAGTTCCACGTCGTAGTCGCGACGCGTCATCAGGTGTCCGCCGCCCAGGTTCAGCCACCGCAGCTGCGGGAACCACCGGCTGAAGTGGCGCTCTATGTGCGTCAGCGTGCGCTCGAGTACGTCGCTGCCGCTCTCGCAGTGGCAGTGGCAGTGGAAGCCCTCCACGTCGTCGGGCAGCCGTTCGGGCAGCTGGTCTTCGGTTATGCCGAAGCGTGTGCCTGGTGCGCAGGGATTGTATAGCATGGTGCCCACCTCGCTGTATTCGGGATTCACCCTGAGGCCAATGCTACATCCGTGCTGCCGCACGCGCTGGTGCAGCCGCTCGTACTGCGACAGCGAGTTGAACGTGAGGTGGCTGCTCAGCTCTGCTATCTGTTCCACCTCGTAGTCGGTATATGCCGGCGAGAAGGTGTGGGCCTTGGCTCCGAACTTGTCAACGGCCAGGCGAGCCTCGTAGAGCGAGCTGGCCGTGGTGGCACTGATATATTCGCGCAGCAGGGGGAATGTCTTCCACAGTGCGAATGCCTTGAACGCCAGGATGATCTCCACATCGGCCCGCTGTGCCACGTCGCTGATGAGACGCAGGTTGCGGCGCAGCAGGCGTTCCTCAATCAGGTAGTATGGTCCGACTGTCGTCAATTGTGAATTACGAATTATGAAGTTCAGACAATTGTCAATTATCAATTGTCAATTATCAATTTGCTTAATACTGTCTTTCTCCGAAGATGGCTGTGCCCACACGCACCATGGTGCTGCGGCAGCGCACGGCCGTGGGGTAGTCGTGGCTCATTCCCCACGAGCGCTCGCAGAAGCTGGGCTGGTCGGCAAAGTAGCGCGCCTTCACCTCGTCGAAGAGTGCTGCGCCGGCCATGAACTCGCTCTCTATCTGAGCCACGTCGTCGGTGTTGGTGGCCATCATCATCAGTCCGCATATCTCCACACCCCGCATGCTGCGCCACTGTCCCGCGTCCAACAGTTGGCGCAGCGAGTCGGGCGTCAGGCCGTACTTGGTGGTCTCGCGGGCTATGTGTAGCTCTAAAAGCACCTTGATACGGCGCCGACAGCGCTGTGCCTGCTTGTCTATCTCGTTCAGCAGGTGCATACTGTCAACCGCCTCGACCATGTCAATGTATGGCGCTATGAAGCGCACCTTGTTGGTCTGCAGGTGGCCTATGAAGTGCCACTCTATGTCCCCTGGCAGTTGCTGGTGCTTCTGCCTCAGCTCCTGTTCGTGGCTCTCGCCGAAGACGCGCTGTCCGGCGTCGTATGCCTCTTGCAGGGCTGCAACGGGGTGATACTTGCTGACGGCCACCAGGCGCACGCCCTCGGGCAGCTGCGCGCGTATGGCCGTCAGTCTCTCTTGTAGTGGTGTCATTGTGCTTGCTCTTGTCCGTCCTGCTGCTTCTTGTACTCGAAGACGTCCATCAGCGTGGTCTCGGCCAGCGACTGTACGACATAGTCGATCATCGTGCCGCCCATCACCTCGTCTGTGTTCTTCAGTGCGCTGGCCAGGGTGCCGCCCTGCACCAGGTAGTTCACGCTGGAGCGTTTTTCCTTCTCGGTCTTCTCGTCGATGGTGATAAACTGCAGCTTGGCCTTGTACCAGCGGTCGTCCTGGGGGGCGTCGCTGAAGAATATCTCGCCGTAGGGAGCGCGCTTGATGTCAAGCACGTCGAACTCGCCGCTGATGTAGGCGCTCATCTCCTCTGTGATACGCTCCTCAGCCTCGCTGAACGACAGGGCATCGACCACGTAGTTTTCGTTGACCTTCTTCTGGGTGCCGTCGTCCATCACTTTCTCGTAGCGTATCTTACACTCAAACCAGTTTGCTGTTCTACTTCGCATGTTTGTTTTCTTTCTATGGAATATTGTTGTTGTCTTTCTATGGAATTTTGGAATAAAGGAATTCCTGCTCAGTACTCTACCTTAAAATTGTCTATTTGTCTAATCGTCTATTTGTCTAATTGTCTAATTGTCTATTTGTCTATTTGTCTAATCGTCTATTTGTCTATTTGTCTATTTGTCTATTTGTCTATTTGTCTAATCGTCTATTTGTCTATTTGTCTATTTGTCTAATTGTCTAATCGTCTATTTGTCAGTCTGCAGCCTCAAACTCGTGCAGGAAGCGGGTGTCGTTCTCGGAGAAGAGGCGCAGGTCGTTCACCCTGTACTTCAGGTTGGCAATGCGCTCCACGCCCATGCCGAAGGCATAGCCCGAGTAGATGTCGGGGTCAATGCCACACTGTCGCAGCACGTTCGGGTCCACCATGCCGCAGCCCAGTATCTCCACCCAGCCTGTGTGCTTGCAGAAGCCGCAGCCCTTGCCGCCGCAGATGAAGCACGATATGTCCATCTCGGCACTGGGCTCTGTGAAGGGGAAATAGCTGGGACGCAGGCGTATCTGCGTGCCGGTGCCAAACATCTCCTGTGCAAACGACAGCAGCACCTGTTTCAGGTCGGTGAAGCTGACGTTCTTGTCGATGTAGAGTCCTTCCACCTGGTGGAAGAAGCAGTGGGCGCGGGCGGTGATGGCCTCGTTGCGATAGACGCGGCCCGGGCAGATGACGCGTATGGGGGCTGTCAGCCGACCATTGTCGTCGTGCATCTGTTCCATCACGCGGGCCTGTACGCTCGAGGTGTGCGAGCGCAGCAGTATGTTGCGTGTCACGTCGTCGGGGTTCTGCTCTACGAAGAAGGTGTCCTGCATGTCGCGTGCGGGGTGGTCTGCAGCGAAGTTCATCTTGGTGAACACGTGCAGGTCGTCTTCCACCTCTGGTCCGTCGGCCAGCACGAAGCCCATGCGCGAGAAGATGTCTATTATCTCGTTGGTGACGAGCGTCAGCGGGTGGCGCGTGCCCATGCGTATAGGGTAGGGCGTGCGCGTCAGGTCCTCTTGGGCGGCCTCCTGCTGCGCGGCTCCAGCCTCCACCTGCTCGCGCAGCTCGTTGATACGCTGGGTGATGGTGTCTTTCAGCTCGTTGATCTTCATGCCCACGGCCTTCTTCTGGTCGGCCGCCACTGTGCGGAAGTCGGCCATCAGCGCCTGTAGCTCGCCCTTACGGCTCAGGTAGCGCAGGCGCAGTTGTTCCAGTTCGTCGGCGTTCTCTGCATGCAACTGACGGGCCTCGGCCATCAGCTGCTCGATTTTTTCCTGTATCATCTGTCTGTGTGTTCTGTATTTTTGCGTGCAAAGGTATGTAGAAAAATCCGAACTGCCAAATTCTTAATCTTCAATCTTCAATTTTCAATCTTCAATGTTTGACGGTTTGGCGGAAAGATTGTACCTTTGCAGCACCTTTCCGTCCATTCAGTCAGAGCAATGATAGACCACGCCACCATAGCCCGCATACTCGACGCGACCAATATAGTAGATGTAGTGGGCGAGTTTGTCCGCCTGCGCAAGGCGGGTGTGAACTACAAGGGCCTGTGCCCCTTCCACGACGACAAGACGCCATCGTTCATGGTGTCGCCCGCGCGCGGCATCTGCAAGTGCTTCGCCTGCGGCAAGGGCGGCAACGCCGTCAACTTCCTCATGCTGCACGAGCAGATCACCTATCCCGAGGCGCTGCGCTGGCTGGCACGCCGATACGGCATCGAGATAGAGGAGCGCGAGCTGACGGCCGAGGAGCGCGCCGCACAGACCGACCGCGAGTCGATGCTCATCGTGAACGAGTGGGCACGCGACTACTTCCACCAGACGCTGCTGCAGCACCCCGACGGCCGCGCCATCGGCCTGCAGTATTTCCGCCAGCGCGGCATACGCGACGACATCATAGAGCGCTTCCAGCTGGGCTACGCCCTGCCCGCGCGACAGGCGCTCTCGGCCGAGGCGCTGCAGAAGGGCTACCAGGCCCGCTACCTGGCCATGACCGGCCTGTGCTACGAGAACGAGCGCGGACTGGCCGACCGCTATGCCGGACGCGTCATCTTCCCCTGGCTCAACGTCAGCGGGCGGGTGGTGGCCTTCGGCGGACGACTCCTTGACAGCCGCACCAAGGGCGTGGCGCAGAAATACGTCAACTCGCCCGACTCGGAGCTGTACCACAAAGACCACGAGCTGTACGGCATCTACCAGGCCAAGCAGCAGATAGCCAAGCAGGATCGCGTCTATATGGTGGAGGGCTACACCGACGTGATAGCCATGCACCAGGCGGGCGTGGAGAACGTGGTGGCCAACAGCGGCACCGCACTGAGCTACCACCAGATAAGGCTGCTGAAGCGCTTCACGCCCAACATCACCCTGCTATACGACGGCGACGAGGCGGGCATACACGCCGCCATGCGCGGCACCGACATGCTGCTGCAAGAGGGCATGAACCTGAAGGTGCTGCTGCTGCCCGACGGCGACGACCCCGACTCCTTCGCCCGCAAGCACTCGGCCGACGAGCTGAGGCAGTATATAGCCGAGAACCAGACCGATTTCATCGAGTTTAAGGCGCGGCTCACGCTCGACGGCGTGGCCGACCCCATAGAGCGCTCGCGAGCCATCACCGCCATTGTGCGCAGCATAGCCTACATACCAGATGCCATACTGCGCGACACCTACCTGACCGCCTTTGCCCAGCGCTCGCAGCTGAAGGAGCAGCCGCTGCTGCAGACTATGAATAAGTTCATACGTCAGGACCAGGACGAGCGCCGCAAGGAGCGCGAACGCCAGCAGAGCGGCACCACCACAGCCGACGACGGCACTGGCAGCGCAG
>FLNV01002132.1_pt1 | contig 14750 bp, 10 predicted proteins | sample 1140351 | NCBI WGS metagenome assembly FLNV01 (sample SAMEA3878207, study PRJEB12797) | bioreactor metagenome | biome: Moose rumen | place: Sweden | collected 2011-10 | reverse complement strand
GGCCCGCGACTTGGAGGCCATGTGTTCCGGCACGTGGGTGTAGCCGTATTCATGCTCTCGCTTGTGTGTGGCCACCAGCTGGTTGTCCACGTATATCTTCACCCATGAGCGCGTGAAGATGACTTTCGCCTTGCGTCCGATATAGGCATATGGGGCGCTGTAGAAGTGGGTGACCTTGTCGTGACGCAGTTCCACGAAGCAGTTGTTCTGCACCTTCAGGTCTGCGTAGTAGCGCATCTCGAATATCTGTTCAGGAAGTGGCTTCAGCTCAGGTTTCTCCATTGCGTGGAAACGCTCCTCACGGGTATAGGGACGCTTCTGCATGCGTGTCTGGTTGAGCATCACGTTCTGCTCCTCCACGGCCTTGTTCAAAGCCAGGAGGCCTACGATGTCACGCCCTCTGAGCTTGGCTGCGATGCGGTTGTAGGTGATGCGCACGGCATCCTCCACGAGTGCTTTCTGCGTAGGCTCGCCCGGATCACAGGGCAGCACTGTGAAACCATAGTGATTGCCCATGTCCTGCAGGGCTTTGTTCAGGTCTGGCTCATGTCTGTCAGGTGTGATGACGGCTGACTTCAGGTTGTCCGGCACCATGATGGGAGGCACACCTCCGAGATGCTCCAGGCACAGGCGCAGGGCAAAGAGGAAGTCCTCCGTGCGCTGCGACGGCACACAGTATACAAAGATATAGTCGCTGTAGGGCATGCAGGCCACAAAGACCTCAGCTTTCTTAATCTCACCCGTATCTGGGTCGATATACGGCATTTTGTCGCCTGCGAAGTCCACCATCAGCTTCTCGCCAGGTTTGTAGGTCATGGCCAGCACAGTGGTGATGTCCTTCTGAGCCACGAGGTTCTGCTTCAGATGCTCGTAGAACTGCGACTTGCAGTAGCCGTCGGGATGTGTTTTGCGGTACTCGTCATACAGCAGCTGCCGTGTTACGTGCAGCTTGCGGTTAGTGAGCTTCTCACGGAAATAGGGCAGCAGACGAAGGAACTCCTTCATGCGCTCGTCGGTATAGGCCGGACTGCCTGCATGGAACATACCCTCCAGGACAGGGTCATCCATCTGAAGCAGATCCTCCATCTTCCAGCCGTTGGCCTTGATGATCTGCATATATCCATTGACAGTCTCTTTATTGATTGGTAACTGGCGGGCGATGCCGCGGTTCGATTCTCCACGCTGCTTCAGCTGCAGCACTTGCTTGATTAGGCTCATTTCCTTTACTGTTACCGATTTTTTGCTTGGTCAACATGACCTGAAAATCTGGTCAACAAATTGGGGTACTTACCCAACACGTTCTGCACATATAACGTGCAGAATATGAGCAAAAAGAACCGAGGCAAGAACCTGTTTTCCAAGTCCTTGCCTCGTATCTCACTAATTATCAGCATTCTGTAGTTTATTCCTCTACAGCCGCCTGCGCGGCGGCAAGGCGTGCGATGGGCACACGGAATGGAGAGCAGCTAGCGTAGTTCATGCCGATCTTTGCGCAGAACTTAACAGAACTTGGCTCACCACCGTGCTCACCACAGATACCGCAGCGGAGGTCAGGACGAACCTCGCGACCACTCTTAACCGCATACTTGATCAGCTTACCAACACCCTTCTGGTCGAGCACCTGGAATGGGTCTACCTTCAAAATCTTCTTGTCGAGGTATACAGGCAGGAACGAAGCGATGTCGTCGCGGCTGTAACCGAAGGTCATCTGAGTCAGGTCGTTAGTACCGAATGAGAAGTACTGAGCCTCAGTAGCGATGCGGTCGGCAGTCAGGGCAGCACGTGGAATCTCAATCATCGTACCAATCTCGAATTCCACCTCAACGCCATACTCCTGAAATACCTCCTTGGCGGCATACTGGATAACCTCCTTCTGCTGCTTCAACTCATAGAGCGTACCAATCAGCGGAACCATGATCTCTGGCATCGGATTCTTGCCTTCCTTCTTCAGTTCGCAGGCAGCACCCAGGATGGCCTTGGTCTGCATAGCGGTGATCTCAGGGAAAGTGATACCCAGACGGCATCCACGATGACCCAGCATCGGGTTGTTCTCAGCAAGAGAGTCAACACGGCGCTTGATGTCCTCTACGCTGACACCCATCTCCTTTGCCATCGTCTCCTGACCTGCCAGATCATGAGGAACGAACTCATGGAGAGGAGGATCGAGCAGACGGATGTTCACTGGCAGACCGTCCATAGCCTCGAGGATACCCTTGAAGTCGGCCTTCTGGTAAGGCAGCAACTTGGCAAGTGCCTTCTCACGGCCGGCTACACTGTCAGCCAGGATCATCTCACGCATGGCGATGATCTTCTTGTCCTCGAAGAACATGTGCTCCGTACGTGTCAGACCGATACCCTTGGCACCGAACTCACGAGCCAACTTAGCATCGTGCGGCGTGTCGGCATTGGTACGAACCTGCAGTTTGGTGTACTTGTCGCAGAGATCCATCAATTCCTTGAAGTCACCACTCAGTTCAGCAGCCTTTGTGGGAACCTCACCTGCATAGACCTGACCTGTAGAACCGTTCAGAGAGATGTAGTCACCCTCCTTATAGGTCACGCCATCGATCTCAACGGTCTTGTCCTTATAACTAACATTGAGTGAACCTACACCCGATACGCAGCACTTACCCATACCACGAGCCACAACGGCAGCATGAGAGGTCATACCACCACGAGCGGTCAGGATACCCTCAGCAGCCGACATACCAGCAAGGTCCTCAGGAGAGGTCTCGATACGAACAAGCACCACCTTGTGGCCGTCCTTATGCCAAGCCTGAGCGTCGTCAGCATGGAACACGATCTGACCGCAGGCAGCACCAGGAGAAGCAGGCAGACCCTGAGCAATTACCTTAGCCTGTGTGAGCGCTTTCTTATCGAATACAGGGTGCAACAGCTCGTCGAGCTTCTGAGGCTCGCAGCGCATAATGGCGGTCTTCTCATCGATCATACCCTCGTGCAGAAGGTCGATAGCAATCTTAACCATAGCAGCACCAGTACGCTTACCGTTACGTGTCTGGAGGAACCACAACTTGCCCTCCTGAACGGTGAACTCCATGTCCTGCATATCGTGATAGTGGTGCTCCAGCTTGTCCTGGATACCATTCAGCTCAGCATAAATCTCAGGCATTGCCTCCTCCATAGAAGGATACTTGGCTACGCGCTCCTCCTCAGAGATGCCGGCACGCTCAGCCCAGCGCTGAGAACCGATCTTCGTGATCTGCTGTGGAGTACGGATACCAGCCACAACGTCTTCACCCTGTGCGTTTACGAGATACTCACCGTTGAAGAGGTTCTCACCATTGGCAGCATCACGGCTGAAGCATACACCAGTAGCAGAGGTATCACCCATGTTACCGAATACCATAGCCATTACTGATACGGCTGTACCCCACTCATCTGGGATTCCTTCCATCTTACGATAGAGGATAGCGCGCTCGTTCATCCAGCTGCGGAACACAGCGCAGATAGCGCCCCAGAGCTGCTCGATAGGATCGTTAGGGAAGTCCTTGCCAGTACGCTCCTTGATGGCAGCCTTGAACAGCTGAACCAGCTTCTTCAGATCTTCTACAGAAAGATCCTTATCCAGTACAACACCGCTCTCCTTCTTCACCTTCTCGATGATCTCCTCGAATGGGTCGATATCGGTCTTATTAACAGGCTTCATCTCGAGCACAACATCACCGTACATCTGTACGAAACGACGATATGAGTCATATACGAAGTGAGGATTGTTGGTCTTCTTAGCCATTCCCTCGGCCACCTCGTCGTTCAGACCCAGGTTCAGGATGGTATCCATCATACCAGGCATAGAAGCGCGGGCACCAGAGCGAACTGATACCAACAGAGGATTCTGGGCATCACCGAACTTGCAGTTCATCAAGTCCTCGATGTGCTTCACAGCAGCCATAACGTCGTCGTTCAGCAGCTCCATAATCTTCTGCTGACCTACCTGATAATATTCATTACAGCAGTCTGTTGTAATTGTGAAACCAGGAGGAACAGGCACACCGATGTGGTTCATCTCGGCAAGGTTTGCACCCTTACCACCAAGTTCCTCACGCATTTTTGCATTACCTTCGGCCTTACCGTTACCGAAGAGGTAAACTCTTTTTTGACTCATACGATTGAATAGTTTATAACGTTTATATTATTCTTATAAATTGTTTTATTTCTAATTGTGCAAAATTACATATTTCTCTGCACATACGCAAGAAAAACGCGCAAAATCTTTATTCTTTAGAGTTTTTTTTGTAATTTTGCCCCTCAAAACAATAGATATGGCAAGAAAGAAGAAACCATTACCCCTCCTTGAGGGTGTAACAATAGAAGCAGTGGCAGCAGAGGGCAAGTGTCTTTTCCATTGGGAGGAGCTGGTAGTTTTCGTTCCGTTCTGTGTGCCCGGAGACGTCTGCGACGTCCAGATACGCTGCAAGAAACATTCGTTTGCGGAAGGTGAAGTTATTCGCTTTATTAAATATAGTAATGTACGCGCGACACCATTCTGTAGTCATTTTGGCGTCTGCGGAGGATGTAAGTGGCAGAACCTGCCTTACGAGGAACAACTTAAGTTCAAGCAGCAGCAGGTATACGACCAGCTTCATCGCATCGGAAAGATAGAGTTGCCAGAGTTCAATCCTATCCTCGGTTCTGTGCACACACAGGAATATCGCAACAAACTCGACTTCGGCTGTGCCAACAAGCGTTATCTTACCAAAGAGCAGATTTCTACTCTTCCAAATGAACAGAGTCAGAGCCAGAAAGACGTTCCCGCCATCGGATTCCATATCACCGGAGCCTTCGACAAGATTCTGCCGATAGAGAAATGCTGGCTGATGGACGACCTGCACAATAAAATTCGCAACGAGGTGCGCGACTACGCAATGGATCACGGTCTCTCCTTTTTCGACCTCCGGGCTCAGGTAGGACTTCTCCGCGATGCCATCATCCGCAATAGTGCAAGTGGCGAGTGGATGGTAATATTCCAGTTCCACTATGACAGAAGCACATCCGAGACACTCGCACAGAGCGAGAGACAGGCAAAAGACCTGCTCCAGCACATAGCCGACATGTTCCCACAGATAACCTCTCTGATGTATCTTGACAATCAGAAATGTAACGATACCATCGGTGATCAGGACATACTTGTCTTCAAGGGCAATGACCATATCTACGAGCTGATGGAAGACCTGAAGTTCAAGGTTGGTCCGAAGAGTTTCTATCAGACGAATACTGAGCAGGCATATCATCTCTACAGCGTGGCTCGCGACTTCGCAAAACTTACTGGTAATGAATTTGTTTACGACCTTTATACCGGCACCGGCACCATTGCCAACTTTGTAGCCAAGAAAGCCAAGAAAGTTATTGGCATTGAATACGTGCCCGAGGCCATCGAGGATGCAAAGATAAACTCTGCAGTAAATAAGATTGAGAACACACTGTTCTATGCCGGTGATATGAAGGATATTCTTACTGATGAGTTTATTGCCGAACACGGCCGTCCGGATGTTATCATCACCGATCCCCCACGTGCCGGCATGCACCCTGACGTAGTAAAGACCATCCTTCGTGCCGCTCCGAAGCGCATCGTCTACGTATCCTGCAATCCAGCTACACAAGCCCGCGACCTTCACGACATGGATGCCGACTACCGTGTGGTTGCCGTACAGCCCGTCGACATGTTCCCACATACTCCCCACGTAGAGAATGTGGTGCTCTTAGAACGCAGACAGACTGATAGTTTTTAAAATTAATGCTCAATTTTTTGGAGATTCCGTTTTTTTATTGTATCTTTGCCCAAAAATAAGAAAAAACTAAATTTATATAAGTGCAATAACTAAAAATAGGAATCAAATGAAAAAGAAAAGACTATTCAGTTTGATGGCGCTGGTAGCGCTGGCAACATTCTCCGCGAGTGCAGACACAGAAGTAGGTAACGGCCAAGTGCTTGACCCCGCTCAGGGCCTAGATCCCCTGACAGCAGAGGAGGTAGCCACCCTGGAGGCAATGGAGGCTACTCAGGAGAAAGCCACCATCGAACTACCTGCCTGGGTGAAAAACATCAAATTCAGCGGCTATGGCATGCTGCAGTATCAGGGTGAGGACAAAGAGAATGCCCACACCAACACCTTCAACCTCCGTCTGGCCCGTTTTATTCTCGATGGTAAGATTGGTGATTTCGACTGGCGTGCTCAGATTCAGGGAACAAACGCTACAGGTCCCGGCCAGCCTACAGTTCAGTTGGTAGACCTCTATGCAGAATGGCGCAAATATCCGGAGTTTAAGATCCGTGCGGGTCAGTTTAAACGTGCCTTCACTTACGAGAACCCCACCCACCCCATTACTCAGGGTTGGAGAGGTTATGCTGACGTAATCAACAAGCTCTCTGCTTTCGGCGACCGTACTGGTGAGCGCTCTTCAGGTGGTCGTGATATCGGTATTCAGTTCTCTGGTGATCTCTTCCCCAATGCCAATGGCCGTCGTCTGTTCCATTATCAGATAGGTATCTACAACGGTGAAGGTGTCAACCAGAAGGATATGGACAACCGTAAGGATTTCATCGCCGGTGCATGGGTAATGCCTATCAAGGGCTTGCGCATCGGTGCTTTCGGATGGGTAGGTAGTCGTGGTGGAATGTTAGATCCGATAACAAATGAGACCCGTAGCGTAGAGAAGAACCGTTACTGTCTCTCTGCTGAGTATAGCGTAGACGAATACATGTTCCGTGCAGAGTATATCCACAGTCAGGGTTGGGGTGCTAAGTCTCCTGGCAACAATGTTCGCGAAATCTGCTACGAGAATGGTGACAAGGCCGATGGTTGGTATGTATTCGGTATCGTACCTCTCATTAAGGGTAAGCTCCATGCAAAGGCCCGCTATCAGACATATCGCAATCAGAAGAGCTGGTCTACATCAGTTAATCAGTTAGAGTGCGGTCTCAACTATTTCTTCACAAAGAATCTTGAACTCCACATGGAGTATTCTCACGTGAACGATCGTTCTTTGGCAAAGCACAACTACAACCTCGTAGATGTAGAGCTCGACTTCCGTTTCTGATTTCTACGGAATCTGCGTGTCAACGTCTCCCAAAGATGCGTCTTCTGTCGCAAGACATGTATTGAAAAGCAAGTACTCGCTACTGTCAGCACAACTCCGCTGACCCAGCGCAGAGGACTGTCATAAAGAAACGTTGAAGCATAGGCGAGAAGCCCCAGTAAGACTAACACTACAGCATAACGTACTACGGTTACCGACATACGGTAACCGTATTTCTTATATGCATATCCGTTAATCAGGAAATAGTCGAACACATGCGCAAGAGTGATTGCCAACCCAGTACCCCATAGACCCCATTGCTCGTAACCGAAGATCACCAGCATCACGAACACAACAAAATAGGAAGTCTCCAGAATCAGATAGATCACCGATTTCCCACGTGCCAGAGTGATATAGGCCACTGGCAGCGTGAGAACCTTGAAGAACATCGCCAAAACGGAAACCTGTGCCATCGTTACCACATCGATAAACTCACTACTAAACATTAATGGTATCAATATTGGCAGAAATACGATCAGTGCAGTCAGCATTGGTGAGATAATCAGCAGCGACACCTCCATCTGTCTGTTCACAGTCAGGTTAGTGGTCTCCACATCGTTATTCACAGCCGACAGTCGAGGATAATAGTCAGACTCCATCGCCGAGAATACCATACCCGCATAAGTGATGGTAAGCATATATCCCACATTATAGAATCCCAGCACCTCCAGATCGCCCGTCACGTTGAGATATGAGCGTATCACCATCTCTGCGCCACTGCCGATTATTCCCGCCAATGTGAATGCTACGCCCAGCCGAACCATCTCCATACCTTCTCCAAGAATACCTCGAGTACCACTCAGCCGCAATGGATATAGCCGCAACGAATACCAAAGCGTGGCACACATTGTGACAAAGGCCATCAGCACAATGACTGGTACGATACCTGCCTGCCAAAAGAAATAATATATCGGTACCGATATCAACAGTGATGCCAGCACCGAAACAATCTGTACTATCGCGATTGCCCCAAGTTTCCTGTGGCTTTTCAGTATCGCTGTCTCGCCACCAGTAACTGCTATCATTCCAACGGCAGGAGCCAAGAGTATAAAGTGCAGGCTATGGTCACCCCATGAGAATGTCGTGTCACTCAAGAATGGTCCTATTGCAACACACACCAACATACCAATCATTGCCGTAAGCAGGCTCCATCCCCGTATAACATCCACGAAATGCGATGTGCTCTCCCCATCGCCCTTTTCCACCATCTCAGAGAGATTCTTCACCGCACTGACAGGAAGTCCGAGGATGGTGGTTTGGGATATCAGACTGACAGTAGTATTGAAGAGCGATGCCAAGCCCATACCGCCAGGACCAAGCAGAAGAGCCACCAACTTATTCCGCACAAGACTCACCAATACGCTGAGTCCCTGTACGCCTCCGAAAACACCAGTGTATTTCAACACATGACTATAGCTCTCGACGTGCTCTTTAACCATCTTTTTCTTTAAAATCAAACGCAAAATTACATAAAATATTACGTATTCACAAATAAATTTGGTTTTTTGCTCACTAAATCGTATCTTTGTACCATGAAACTGAGTATCATCATCCCCGTTTACCGTGTAGAAGACACGCTCGACAGATGTGTCGGGAATGTCTTAAAGCAGGATTATGACGATATGGAGATCATACTCGTCGATGACGGCTCGCCAGACAATTGCCCTCAGAAATGCGATGACTGGGCGGGTAAAGACTCCCGCATCAGAGTGATTCACAAAGCCAACGGAGGTCTCAGCGATGCCCGTAACGCAGCACTTGACATCGCCCAAGGAAACTATATAACATTTGTTGACTCCGATGACTTCATAAGCCCATCCACCTATGGTCCGCTGATGAATACTCTTTCCCGACGACCAGATATTGACATCCTGGAATACCCCGTAATCGTCAACTACCGCTCACCCAAGCAACACAAGCTGGACTTTACCGAAGAGATCATTTATGACAACATTTACAACTATTGGTATAAAGGTCAGGCATATTTACACAGTTATGCCTGTAACAAGATCTACCGCGCGTCACTTTTCGAGGAGATAAGATATCCAAAGGGCATCGTATTCGAAGACATCCACACCCTGCCACAGCTCCTGAGAAAAGCAAAGACCGTCATGACAACCGGCAAGGGCCTCTACTATTACTGTCAGAACCCCTCCGGCATCACCGCCACAGCCGACGGCAATGCCCTTCGCATGCTTCTCCAGCCCCATGTAGAGATCATCAAAGCCAGCAATCTCCGCGACCGTAGATTCCAGACCTACTACCTCCATGTGCTCAACATTCAGATGGATGTATATGAACAGGCCGGCGATGATCCTATTCTCCCACAGATCCGTCTGAACCAACAATATTTCAACGGCAAGCAAAAACTCAAAGCCGTAGCATTAAACATACTTGGTATCAAGAGATTATGCATAACAAACAAGATTCTCCACAAGTTCTGGAGAAGCCGTTAATAAGCTTCATCCTGACCTACTACAACCTGCCAACAGATATGCTCTGCATGTGTATTGACAGCATTCTGGCTCTATCACTCCAAGGTGGCGAGCGCCAGATTATAGTCGTAGACGACGGTTCCGATGAGAGTCCAGTTAACGCCCTGATGAGATATGGCGATGACATCACCTATATCCGTCAACGAAACCAAGGCCTCAGCCAGGCACGTAACACAGGAATCCAGATGGCCACAGGCAATTACCTGCAGTTTGTCGATGCCGACGACCGTCTGCTCAAGGATGCTTACGAGCACTGTCTGAAGATTGTGAATATCGGGAATCCCGAAATGGTCGTCTTCGACTTCACAACCACATCCTCCAAGACAAAAGACTTCAAGGACCTTCCCTCACAAAGCGGCAGCCACTATATGCGCCATCACAACATCCACGGTATGGCTTGTGGATATCTGTTCAAACGCTCCCTTCTTGGCGACCTTCGTTTCACCGCCGGCATCTACCACGAGGACGAGGAGTTTACCCCCCTGCTCATGCTGAGGGCTGAAAACATAATCGTCACCACCGCTCAGGCGTACCTCTATCAGCAGCGAGCCGGTTCCATCACCCGCCATAAATCCCCACAGAATCAGCAGAAACGTCTCAGCGACCTCAAGGCAATCATACAGCGACTCCATGAAGCCGCCGACCGTATGCCTATAGACGGCAAGACAGCCCTCCAACGACGTGTGGCCCAGCTCACAATGGATTATATCTATCAGGTGATATATCAGACCCGTTCACGACAACAGCTGGAAACGGAGATCAGCGACCTTACCCGTAGCGGACTGTTCCCGCTGCCCGACACCTCCTACACTCCCAAATACATCTGGTTCCGCAGGTTGTCAAACACCTCTGCCGGCAGAGCCCTGCTCATGCACATCATCCCATTAATCAACAAAGAACGATGAAGGTACTACTCATAGGCGAATACAGCAACGTTCATGCCACTCTGGCAGAAGGTCTGCGCACACTTGGCAATCAGGTTATGGTGCTCTCCGATGGCGATGGCTGGAAGAGCTACCCCCGCGACATCGATGTGTCAAGAAGTACGGGCGTGCTGGGAGGCATCCGCCTGATGGCCAGACTCTACGCATTGTTACCTAAGATGAGAGACTTTGACGTGGTGCAACTCATCAACCCATTGTTTTTCGAACTCAAGGCCGAACGGTTGTTCTTCTTTTACGACTACCTGCGCCGTCATAACAAGAAGGTCTATCTCGGTGGCTTTGGCATGGACTGGTACTGGGTACACACATGCACTTACGACAAACCCCTACGATACAGCGACTTCAATATCGGCAGCGCTATACGTACCGACGCAGAGGCAGAGCGCTACCAGAACGACTGGCTCGGGACAGCGAAAGAAAGACTCAACAAACACATCGCCCAAGACTGCGACGGCATCATCACCGGACTATATGAATATCACGTTTGCTACCACCGATACTTCCCCGAAAAGACCCGATTTATCCCCTATCCTATCCGGATGCAGCAAACATTATCCATTGATAGAATCAAAAATGACAAAATCCTGATTTTCATTGGGATAAACCGCGAGCGATCAGTATACAAAGGTACCGATATAATGCTTCGCGCAGCCGAAGATCTGGAAAGGAAACACCCTGACAGGATACAACTGATTAAAGCCGAGTCAGTACCCTTTGCAGACTATCAGAAGATGATGGACGGTTCGGATGTCATCTTAGATCAGCTATACAGCTACACCCCTTCGATGAACTCGCTTCTGGCGATGTCTAAGGGCATAATATGCATTGGTGGCGGCGAGCCAGAAAACTATGAGATCATCCACGAAACAGAGCTCAGGCCTATCATCAACGTCGAGCCAAACTACGATAGCGTATATCACGAACTGGAGCAGTTAGTGCTCCATCCCGAGCGAATCCCAGAACTTAAAAGCCAAAGCATAGAATATGTCAAGAAGCACCATGACTACATAAAAGTAGCAAAGCAGTACGTTGACTTCTGGACAAAGTAAAAGGCCCCACACATCGTGTAGAGCCCATGCCTTTTCAATTTTGAATTTTCAATTGAATTAAGCCTCAGCGGGAGCAGCCTCCTCTGCTGGAGCCTCAGCAGCAGCGGCCTCAGCAGCCTTTGCAGCCTCTTCCTCTGCCTTAGCAGCAGCCTCGGCAGCCTTCTTGTCGGCCACCTTCTTTGCGATGGCCTCATTTACGGCCTTCTCTGCCTTCAGTGCATTCTCAGCAGCTTCCTTCTTTGCCTTTGCCTCAGCCTCACGGATCTTGTTCAGACCGTTCTGCTTGTCAGCCTTCCAGGCATCGAACTTCTTCTGTGCAGCAGCCTCGTCGAAAGCGCCCTTCTTAACACCACCGCGGAGGTGCTTCATCATGTAAACGCCCTCACGGCTGAGGATGTTGCGAACTGTGTCTGTGGGCTGAGCACCTGTCTCTACCCAATAGAGTGCACGATCGAAATTCAAGTCTACTGTGGCAGGATTGGTGTTAGGATTGTAAGTACCAATCTTCTCAGTAAATCTACCATCACGTGGTGCACGAGCGTCAGCGATAACAATGCTGTAGAAAGCATAGCCCTTACGGCCGCCGCGCTGCAATCTGATCTTTGTTGCCATTGTTTAAATCTTTAATTTTTTAATTAATAATTTGAATTTCATGCTCTTATCTCGTAAAAGCGGCTGCAAAGGTACAATAAATAAATGATAATTGATAAATGATGAATGATAATTTCTTGTTGCAGATGGGTATTTTAACGTTTTTTGGGTGTTTTGCGATTAAAATAAAGCAATAAATGACTATCTTTGCGGTCGAATCATGGCAATAACGTCTCTATCGATACTTATTCCCACCTTCAATGACCTGTGTGTCAATCTGGTGGGTGAACTCAGACAACAGGCTGAGCAAGTTGGTATCATTTTTGAGATTTTGGTGGCTGATGATGGCTCAACAGACGAGGATGTCATTCGAAAAAACATCGAGATCAACCAATGGGCTAACTGCCGTTATCTAATACAGCAGAATAATATCGGTAGAGCTGCCATACGAAACTATCTGGCTAAAGAAGCCCGTAATGAATGGTTGCTCTTCATAGATAGCGATATGGGCATTGTCAGGCCTGAATATATATCGAAATATCTATCCTTTGATGGAGCATCCGTCATCGATGGTGGTGTATATATTGGCGGTGATGCAGAAGCATTGAAAGATAATTTGCGCTACCTATACGAAAAGTCAGCCGAGCATGAGCATACCGTTGAGATGCGCCAGCAGAACCCCTATCGCGACTTCCACACTGCCAATTTCCTTATCCGTCGTGAGCTGATGCTCTCCCACCCTTTCGATGAGCGTTTTCGCCATTATGGCTACGAGGATGTCATTTTCGGCAAACAGCTGCGAGCCGCCCACATAGCTATCACCCATATCGATAATCCCATGGGCTTCTGCACCTTTGAGAGCAATCCCGACTTCGTGTCAAAGACAGAAGAGGGCCTGCACACCCTCCTGCTGTTCCGCAACGAGCTGCGCGGCTATTCCCGCCTGCTCACACTCGTCGATGGCATCCATATCCCTCTCATCCTGAGTATCATCCGTTTTTCACATCGGCTCTTCGGCACCCTCATCCGTCGCAACCTCTGTGGTCAACGTCCTAACCTCCTACTCTTCAAACTCTACAAACTCGGATATTACCTCTCAGTAAGTAGGCGGAAGGTAGCAGAGAGAGGGAAGTGATCACCCAGCATTTCCCCGTCGTCACGCACATAGTCCTTCTGATCTATGTCTACATACAATGGAATCAGCTGACTGCCACCCCTGGGGTTGATATACAGTATCTTGTCGAGCGTCTCTCCATTGCGCGACCATCCTATAGCCCCTTCGTCCTTGGTAACATTTCCCTCCACCATTTCAGGATATCTCCCGTTATGTTTCAGTGTTATCCAGACATCGCCTACGATAGCCTTTCCTGTAGCTTCGATATAGTCGATAAACGCAGTCTTTACGCTGTCGCGTTCATACCAGGTGTTCAGGTCACCGCATACTATCACAGGCCGGCTGTCGAGATTAGTGAGTATAGAGTCACGCAGCTGTTTCCATTGTTTCAGTCTCACCTCCCTGTCGGGTCCGTCGTCGCCGTTAGCCTCATCATCGTCGTCGCTGGCGTCCATGTGCATGTTATACAACACCAGTTGCGAGCCCCCTTTCAGCTGGATGTCATATCGTCGGAATCCCTTCTCTATGATATCATCCCAGGCATGGTCAAACTTCCCGTAGTTCTCTGCCCAGTGTGTTCTGTCGTGAGTAGCTACTTTGATATTTTTGCGCCAGAAGAGGTTTACTCCGTCGAATGGGAAATACATCCCGTCCCAGTTGAAGTTGCCCAAGGTCACCTCGTCTCCCCACTCATCGTGTGAATAGTCGCTGTCGAGGGCCGAGCATATCTGTTCGTTGAAATTAAAATTCTCCTGTACCGCGATTATGTCATGACTTTTTCGCGCCAGATACAGGCTGATTACGGAGCTATATGTCTCCCCAGGTCCGCTTTCGTTTATACTGACGTCAAACAGCCCGAGCGAGAGTTTTTGCGGCAGCCCGTCTACGTTTAGTGTCACCAATGAGAATTCCTCACCTGGGCGTTCCGATGGCGACGTAGAGTCATCGTCATTTGAGCACGCTGTGAGCATCAATATTGTTCCGCATATCATCAGGATGGCGGAAATCCTCCGTTGTCTTGTCTGCTTCATATAAGATATCATAGGTGCAAAGATACTTAATTTTTCCGAACTCAGCAAATTATTCCACAGAAAATAAAGATGACAGTCACAATTTAATGACTGCCATCTCTTTACTTAATAACCCAAACAGGATGTTGCTCCGAGGGCCGTTAGAATAGCTGTGGCGATGCTCGCCACGAGCTGTACGATCCACTTGAGGGTTTCCTTCTTCGTCATACGCTACCTCCTTCCTTCACGTTTATCATTTATCCTTTATCATTTATCATTTAAGGATTTGATCAGTTGCCCGTCTCGAATCCACCGCTACCTACGTTGCCCACGCCTTGATAACCTCTCCGGCTGCATCCCAGCACGCTTTCATTACACCTTGGCTCACACCTGAGCGGAGGGCTGCCTCCCTGATGACCTTCGCCTGCGAGAGAGCGATGTACAGGTCCGGC
>FLNV01000277.1_pt1 | contig 14775 bp, 15 predicted proteins | sample 1140351 | NCBI WGS metagenome assembly FLNV01 (sample SAMEA3878207, study PRJEB12797) | bioreactor metagenome | biome: Moose rumen | place: Sweden | collected 2011-10 | reverse complement strand
ATTAATGTTTAACAAAATTGGGGGACTGTTATAGGTTGTTGTCCTGCTGTCGGTTCATCAGGCGTCTGCAGTTTCTGAGAGAGAGTATGAACCAGGCGAGAGCGAGGAAGGAAGTCCAGATGGGAGCAGCGGATGAGATGATGAGTGCGAAGAATGCGATGATGGCGATGAGGATGGCGCGAGCCTGACGCGGAGAGACCTGCTCCTCGAGAAGCTGTGAGAAGATAGAAGCACAGAAGCTTGAGAGCGAACTTTTGGTCGCTGTGTTCTGGTGGTTGGTTACTGTCATTGTTTCCATAATATTTTCCTTTCTTATTTTAAATGATTAATGATTATGTTTTCGTTTATTGAAGGAGACGGGCCTTGTGGTGCGTCTTCCGATATTTCGTCGAATGACACTGCAAAGTTACGACGGAAGTGTGTCAACCTACGTCAACGAAAAATTTATTTTTTGTCGATATGGGGTGTTTTAGTTAAACTTTGTTAACGGGCGTACAATTTTGCATAAAACATAGATTTTTCACACACAAATAATAGTTATTTTTCATTAAAAAATGGCATTTTTTTTGAAGTGTGTCACGGGAAGGGTGCGAGAAAAAAAGAGGTGAAAGGGGTGATTTTTTCCGAAAACGTCGGAAAGGGAATGAAAATTCATGTAATTTTGCAGTCGTAAATCAAAAAGGAAAATGGAAATTAAAGTTGAGAAAAAATGCAGAAAGTTTAGAGCTTGGACTTTAAAGTTTAAAGAGCCATGCGGACGTATGAGCAGGACAAACATAATAAAAAAAATTGCTGATGAATCTGAAAAAACAGTAATAATATCTAACCCCCAAAAAAGAAAAACATGAAAGACATTGTGATTACATTGAAGAGAGATGAGCTGACTTACAGCATCGACTACCTGACCTACAAGGTGGCGAAGGTACATTTTTCAGAGAGCAGTCCGGAATTGGCAGTAGAGGTGGCCAGCACATCGTCGGACAAGGACTATGTTGATGAGCTGATTTCAAGCGGGATTGAGAACGTTCGGAACGAGCTTCGGTGGTGTGCCGAAAGGCGTAGTCGCGTGGCAGGCAGCGACGGTGTCATCCCTGCATGCAAGGAGTATGACATCGTACTTCGACTGAGGGACGACAGCGGGGTTGACCCCGGAATGCTGGCTCGCATGATCCACGACTACCTGGTGCATTATGTTGCATACCGGTATTTGCTGCTGACAACGGCAGAGATGGCCGGCGCGTTCGCTTCACTCGCAGAATCGGACCTGAACAAGGTTTACCTGCACGTGAGGGAGGAGGGTCCTGAGCATCTGCCACTGCTATGGAAGTAGAAATTCGGTGAAGAATTTCTTGAATGAAGAATGAAGAATTTGCCATACTGATGGTTGAGCTAAAGAACAAAAAAAATTTGGAGAGATCAGGAAAAAATTGTAAATTTGCAGCGGAAACACGTATCGGGATGATACAGGATAATGGTGCCGGGAGCGACACATTATAATTATTACACATCGACAAAAGACCAGACAGAGCCGGACAGACATCATCCGGCAAAAGAGAAACACACACAATGCGGCATGAGACGCATCCACAAGAATCGATCCACGAATTATTTCGTCATTTTAAATGCGACGCTATTTAGCGGGCTGAAACTATACGATTATTTAAAACAACCTTAATTTAAATCTAAAATTAACAAGACCATGGATAACAGAAAAGAACGCAATGCGGAACTGTACGCATTGTACCGCAAGTTTATGCGGTTCCCCCACAGCACCCACAGCGAGGCAGTACGCGCTGCCGTAAACTCCCCGGCAAGTCGTTACTGGGTGAGTCCCAACTACCTGTACCGTATGATTGTGGACAAACAGCATGGCGGAAGCCACTCACCCCGTCGGCGTCAGAAGAAGTCCGGACTTTACGACCGCCTCTATTCCGACTACCTGAAAATGAAAGAGCAGCCGCTATGCCGGAATCTGTCGATGGAGGCGATCTGCGACCTTCTGGTGAACCGCCCAGCCCCTTCGTTCTTCCTGAGCGAGAAGCGTGGCGATGAGATAATCAAAGAGGAGATGCATTCGATGAAGTGAAAAGACTCTCATTGGACGTGTCCAAAAGAAAAAAAAGAACCGTAAAAAAAACTACAAAACAGATTTTTATGTTACTAACTGGCCGTGCTTCGCCGGCCGATTAGCTTCGCTGATTCTCAGCTGCGCTCAACATAGCTCAAGCAAGCTTGGCTCTGTATTCGCTTGCACGAGAATTGTGCGGGCGAGACGCCCACACCCCCAGCCGATGTCCTGTCCACAAGAAGACATCCACACTTTTATCAAGTAATTTTTGTATGAAGACCACACTTTTATCAAGATAAAAATGTAATCTGACTACACTTTTATCAAGATATTTTTGCATGAAGACCACACTTTTATCAAGATAAAATTGCAGTCCAACTACACTTTTATCAAGATATATTTGTTTTAAAGGAAGAAAAATGGTATCTTTGCCAAAAAAAGATATGATACGCGACGCATTACAAGAATTACAGAAATGGAAGTCACAGGAGAAACGCAAACCCCTCATCATCCGTGGTGCCCGTCAAACAGGCAAGACCTGGCTCATGAAAGAATTCGGCAGGCAATGTTTTGCAGAAACCTTATATGTAAATTTCGAGAATGAGCAGCTGTTTAAAAATTTGTTCAAACAGGATTTCAACACGACCCGTATTATAGCGGAACTGGAGTTGTTTCACGGGAAGAAGATTGACTACTCCAACACGCTCATTATTTTCGACGAGATACAAGCAGTGGAAGGCGGTGTCACATCCTTAAAATATTTCTGTGAAAATGCCCCTCGATATGCCATAGTTGCAGCCGGTTCTCTGCTCGGTATATCAATTCACCAGAATCAGTCTTTTCCTGTTGGAAAAGTATCATTCCTTGACCTCTACCCCATGTCGTTCAAAGAATTTCTGTTGGCCAACGGTAAAGAGAATTTGGTTGAAGTCATGTGGCAAAAGAGATGGGATTTGATTCTTCCTTTCCATAATGAGATCACCTCATTATTAAAGACCTATCTCTTTATAGGAGGGATGCCCGAAGTGGTTCAGTCCTGGATTGACTCACATGACTACTTTGAGGCTCGCACGCTACAGCATGAAATTCTTCGGTCGTACCAATCCGATTTCTCGAAGCACGTACCAAGGGAATTAGTGCCAAGACTCGAAATGGTGTGGAACAGTCTGCCAGCACAACTGAGCAAAGAGAACAAGAAATTCATCTATGGAGTGATCCGCCAGGGTGCGAGAGCCAAAGACTTCGAGCTGGCGATAATGTGGCTCTTAGACTGTGGTCTGATTCATAAATCCCAAAGGGTTAACACTCCTAAAATTCCCTTAAAAGCCTATCAAGACATGCAAGTGTTTAAATTGTTCATGGTGGATGTAGGCCTCCTCTCTGCATCTTCAGGATTAGATGCAAAGACACTCCTTGACGGCAACTCCATTTTCACAGAATTCAAGGGAGCACTGACAGAGCAATTCGTCATGCAGGAATTAAAACACATTTCGCTCGACTATATAGGATATTGGACGAACGAGCGTAGCACATCCGAGGTCGACTTCATCATTCAGAAAGAAGGGATGGTCGTTCCGATAGAAGTAAAATCAGGTGAGAATCTGACCTCCCGTAGTTTCACTCTTTTCTGTCAGAAATATGAGCCAGAGACAGCCATAAAAACATCCACCTTGCCATATATGTGTAATCAAAACATTCACAACATCCCTTTATATGGATTATCCGCTTTTTTGGAGACAAAGAAAAAGGAAGAACACTAAGAGTTCCAAAGGAACGGGACACCCAAATGGGTGTCCCGTAAGCAGAATGTTATCAGAGGTCGGAGAGCATGGGCCATCCTTTTTTGAAATTGATTTTCTTGACGACGAGTTTTGATGCTCCGTTGAGTGCGCGGTCGTAGCCGTGAGCCACGAAGAACCACTGTCCGTTGACTTTGGCGGCTCCGTTATGTCCAGCCCCCACATATTTGTCGTCGCGTCCGATGAGGGTGGTTCCCCCACCCTTGGTCATGAGCTTGCCTTTCTGGTCCTTGTAGGGTCCGGTGATTTTCTTTGCGCGTCCCACGATGGTGTGGTATGTGCTTCGCATTCCCCGGCAGCAGAGTCCTGCAGAGGCGAAGAGATAGTAGTACTTTCCTTCCTTGATGATGAAAGGCGCCTCAATCTCGTTGTTGTTCGCCTCGATTCCCTCTTCCGGCACAGCGTCGGGATTGGTATGGCGTGCGATGGTCTGCGGTTTTCTCACGGGAGTTTTCAAATCCTTCTCCAGTTGGACAAGCTGAATGCCGTCCCAGAAAGAACCGAAAGAGAGCCATGGCGTGCCTTTGTCGTCGATGATGAGGTTAGGGTCGATGCAGTTGTAGTCGTCTCCGCGCTTGGACTCGATGACCTTTCCGAGGTCTTCCCATTTGTAGTCAGGAGAATCGGGGTTGAGCGTCTTGTTGACAGCCACCCCGATGGCAGATGTGTTCTTTCCGAAAGAAGAGCAGGAATAATAGAGATACCATTTGTCGCCCACCTTGCAGATGTCAGGTGCCCAGGTGTGTCCGCGGTAGCCGCGTATCTGGTCGACTGCCCACTGCGGTGTCTCCGGGAGCACAGCTCTTCCCGGCTTCCAAGTCTTGAGGTCCTGAGATGTCATGCTCCCCACGTTGAATCCGGTGCTGAAGATGTAGTAGGTACCGTTCTCATAAGCAAGTACCGGGTCGTGCACGTCGGGATTATTTTCGTCGAAGCGGAATTCACGTCTTCTCCTCGGCGGGTTGTTCCCGTTGTTCTCATTGTTTTGACTGTCCTGTGCGGCCAAGTCAGCTGTCGCACAAATCGCCAGAGCGAAAAAAAGGTGTCGTAGCATCATAATGAAGTTAGTTTGTAGTGAAAAAATTGTTTAATTCTGCTCCTTAATTGCAAAGTTAAGGAAAAAGGGTTGAAAAACCATACAAAAATCACTGTTTTTGATGAGACGGGCGAAAAAAAGTGTCGGTTTAACACTTTTTTAGGGTATAAATGGTAAAGGCCTTCTTTGGAAGAATTTTCCAAAAAAGGCCTTCACTGGAAGCTTTTTCCTAAAGAATCGATGCATTTGCACGGAAAAGGCTAAAGTCAACCAACTTACATTATTACAAATTCATAGTACTCACATTAAATACGTCTTACAAGATAATGTCGTCGTCGATGTCGAATTCACCTTCTTCCACATCCTCAAAGATGCCATCGATGTATTCCTGGAAGTGAGTGGCCGAAGGGTCAATAATACGTTCGATGTGCAGCAGCGTCTCAAGCACGAAGAATACCGCCCCGTTCCTGACGTGGTCTCCAGCTTCCTGGAAGTCGTATGGTGTTTTTTTCGTGACAGTAGCCTGTTTTTGATGAAGACAGGAAGACGAGGAGCCATGAAGACAAGACGATAGTCTGCTATGGATGGCATTCAAATGAGGCAGGCGGTGCGAAATCACATATTATAATAGAAGTCGCGTGTGAGTTCGATAAATTCCGGTGTGTAGAAGTGTTTTTCGTTGTAGATGGTGATGGAGGAATGGAGAGTGGGTCGGATATGGTTGGAGAACTCGAGCATGGTGCGTTTAGGTGCTTTTCCCTCGATGGTGATGACATCGCAGCGTCGAGTGAGGAAAAGTCCGTTGATTGCCGCCTCCCCTACCGCGTCGTTGACAGAGGCGAGTGGAAGGATGATAGAGAAAGTGCCCCCCTGAGCGAGCATCGGCGCCGCATTCTTCATCAGCTGTGGCAAGGGCAGCGCATCGTGCCTGCGTGCCAGCTCCCGTTGCTGGTCGGGTGCATGTACCTGTTCCTTGAAGAACGGAGGATTGGAGACAATGGAATCGAACAGATACCCCTGAATGACAAACGGATGACAGAAGTCGGATTCGAGTATTGTGATGCGGTCGGCCCAAGGAGAGCGGTCGCGGTTTTCCTTTGCCTGAGCGACTGCGTCGTCGTCGATGTCGATTCCCCAGACCTTGGCCTGCGGACAACGCTGCGCCATCATCAGGGCGATGAGCCCGGTTCCGGTTCCGATGTCGAGGACAGCATGCTTGCCGGCAGCGTCCGCCCATGCTCCGAGCAGGACACCGTCGGTGCCCACTTTCATCGCACAGCGGTCGTGGGAGACTGAGAATTGCTTGAACTGAAACATGGAATAATTTGAAATTTGAGGTTTGAGATTTATTGGCATGATTTTCGGCTGCGCTCGGCATAATTGAAGCAAGCTTCATTCTGCTCTCGCTTGCACGAAAATTGAGGTTTAGCCATCCGGATGAGGAGCAATTGGCATTAGTAAGTTCAGATGTCAAAGTTCAAACTTAAAATTTTCTCCCGGCATTGCTCCATGAGCCATTTGGGCGTGGAGGTAGCCCCGCATATACCGACGGACTGGGCCGTCTGGAACCAGAGGGGATTGATTTCGTCGGGTCGTCCGATGAGGTAAGAGTTGGCGTTGACTTTCCTGCACTGAGAGAACAGGACTTTTCCGTTGCTGCTTTTCTTTCCCGCCACGAAGATGATGACATCGTGTTTTTCCGCAAAGCGGCTGATGTCTCGGAATCGGTTCGCCACCTGTCGGCAGACGGTGTCGAAATATTTGAAGACCCTTCCTTCAGTGTTGGTCAGCACGTTTTTCGCCACGGGATTTACGGCGTTCATCTTTTGCGCGATCAGGTCTATGATTTGCCTGAACCCTTCGAGCGACATGGTGGTCTGGGAATAGAGAGAGATGTTCTTCGAGAAGTCGAGCCGTTCCACGTCGTCCGTTTTCTCTACGACGATGGCCGTCCCTTCAGTCTGTCCCACGAGTCCCACCACCTCTGCATGTCCGTTCTTTCCGTAGATGACGATCTGCGTGTTGTTGCCGCGGTTCTCGTTGAACTCCTGCTTGATACGCCGTTGCAGGCTGAGGACCACGGGGCAGGTGGCGTCGATGACGGTGAGTGCGTTCCGTTGTGCCTTCTCGTAGGTTGTAGGCGGTTCTCCGTGAGCTCGGAAGAGGATTTTTGCCTCGTGGAGAGTCTCCATCTGCTCATGCTCGATGGTGATGAGTCCCAATGATCGGAGGCGCTCACATTCCTTACCGTTATGCACGATGTCGCCCAGGCAATAGAGTTTGTCCTCCGTTGCCAGTTCTTCCTCCGCTTTCCGTATGGCAGTAGTCACACCGAAGCAGAATCCGGATCCTTCGTCAATTTCAACGAGCATATTCTTGTTAGTTTAAAGTTTAATGTATAAAGTTTAAAGAGCCATGCGGACGGCTGTTTAGTTTAAAGTGGAGACAGACAGAGCAGTTATTTCGAGGATTCGAGACATCGATGATTCGAGACATCGATGAGTCAAATCCTCAAAGCAGAAAAGCCTCGAAAAAAAAACGCACGGCGGCCTTTGCAAGCAAAGACGAGCCGTGCGCTTAGTTATTTATTTGTTAGCTTTGTCGATGGCTTCCTGAACATATCTGCTGACGAGTTCGTCCTGTTCAGGGATGGTGAGGTTGGAGTTGTCGATGACGATGGCGTCGTCGGCCTGCTTCAGCGGAGCCACCTCCCGGTGGGTGTCGAGATAGTCACGTTCCTGGATGTTTTTCAGCACATCCTCGTACTTGACATCCTTGTCTCCCTTTCGTTGGAGTTCATCGTAACGGCGCTGTGCCCTCACTTCCGGCGAGGCCGTGACGAAGAGTTTGAGTTCCGCATCGGGGAAGACGACGGTTCCGATGTCGCGTCCGTCCATTACGATTCCTTTTTCCTTGCCCATCTCCCGTTGTTGGCTGGTAAGGAAATCCCTGACAAAGGGTATGGCAGAGATGACGCTGACGTTGTTTGAGACCTCGAGCCCCCTGATTTCGCCTTCCACCACCTCCCCGTTGAGCCTAGCCATCGGCTTGTTGGTCTCGGGGTCGAGGACGAAGTCGATTTTCAGACTCCCGGCGTCGACAGCCTGCTGCAGGCGGTCTGTGTCCACCGTCTTCGCAGCGTCCGTTCCGTTGATCATGCCTTCGCGCATGGCGTAGAGAGTGACCGTGCGGTACATGGCTCCCGTGTCGATATAAATATACTTGAACGCGCTGGCTGCGGCCTTGGCAATGGTGCTTTTTCCGCAAGAAGAATATCCGTCGACAGCAACAATGATTTTATTCATCTTAAAGTCTTTTCTTTTATCAATTAGCATTTTTCGAGATTTCGAATTTTCGGATTTTCGATTCATCGAGATTTCGAGATTTCGGACATTATACCACACCTTTTCCGTGGCAGGCCTTGAATTTCTTTCCAGAACCGCAGGGGCATGGGTCGTTACGTCCCACCCTCGGTCCATTGTTGACCACCGGTGTACGCTGGCGCTGTGCCTGGTCTCCGCCCCGGTTGGCACCTGCGTTGGCCGCCGCTTTCTGCATGGCCTTCTGCGTCTCGGAAAGCTCATCGAGGTTCTGCTGTCCTTCAGCCTGTCGTCTGCGCTGTGCCTGCTGCTCCTGTGCCTGCCGCACCTGTTCCGGGTCCGGCATCGGTAGGTTGACGCGCATGAGCACGCTGATGGTTCCGTCGTTGATGAGGTTGATCATATTGTCGAAGAGGTTGACCGACTCAAGCTTGAAGATGACGAGCGGGTCTTTCTGCTCGTAGCTGGCGCTCTGTACGGAGTGCTGCAGTTCGTCGAGCTGGCGGAGGTTCTCTTTCCACTCCTCGTCGATGGTGTGGAGGAGTATTGCCTTCTCGAAGGCTGTGATGATGTTCTTGCCCTCAGTCTCGTACGCCTCCTTAAGCGGCACGGCAATCTGGTAAGTTCTGCGTCCGTCGGTCAGCGGGATGAGTATGTTCTCATACTGATGTCCACGGTTCTCGTATACGTCCTTGATGACCGGGTATGCCGTCTTGGCGAGCCTGTCGCCACGTTCCTTGAACTTCTCGAGCACCTTCTCGAAAGCCATGTCCTCACGCTTGTCGCGGGAGATGTTCTCGTGCTCCTCAGCCGTGAACGGATATTCCATGGCGAAGACGGTGAGGAATCGCTCCTTGCACTCGTCGAAGTCGCTGTTATTCATAATTTTGACCACACGGTCCCATATCATGTTCGAGATATCCATACCGATACGTTCTCCCATGAGTGCGTGTCGTCTGCGCTCGTAGATAACCTTACGCTGCTTGTTCATCACGTCGTCGTACTCAAGCAGGCGCTTACGTACGCCGAAGTGGTTCTCCTCCACCTTCTTCTGTGCCCTCTCGATGGACTTGTTGATCATGGAGTGCTCAATCATCTCTCCCTCCTTGAATCCCAGACGGTCCATGATAGAGGCGATACGCTCAGACGCGAAGAGACGCATGAGTTTATCCTCGAGCGATACGAAGAAGACAGACGTACCCGGGTCACCCTGACGTCCTGAACGACCACGCAGCTGTCGGTCCACGCGTCGGCTCTCATGTCTCTCTGTACCGATGATGGCGAGACCTCCCGCCGCTTTCACTTCCGGTGAGAGCTTGATGTCGGTACCACGACCTGCCATGTTGGTAGCGATGGTGACGATGGACTTTTGTCCAGCCTGCGCTACGATGTCCGCCTCCTTCTGGTGTAGCTTTGCGTTGAGCACGTTATGCTCGATATGCCTCATGGTCAGCATCTTCGACAGCATCTCGGAAATTTCGACGGATGTGGTACCGACGAGTACAGGTCTTCCTGCATCCACCATCTTCTGTATTTCCTCTATGACCGCCTTGTATTTCTCTCTCAGCGTTCGGTACACGCGGTCGTTCATGTCGATACGTGCGATAGGCTTGTTCGTAGGGATTTCCACGACGTCGAGCTTGTAGATATTCCAGAACTCTCCCGCCTCGGTGATGGCCGTACCGGTCATACCCGCGAGCTTGTGGTACATACGGAAGTAGTTCTGGAGGGTGATGGTGGCGAACGTCTGCGTAGCAGCCTCCACCTTCACTCGTTCCTTGGCCTCCACAGCCTGGTGGAGTCCGTCGCTCCAGCGTCGTCCCTCCATGATACGTCCCGTCTGCTCGTCAACGATTTTCACTTCCCCGTCCATCACGACATAGTCGTCGTCCTTGATGAACATAGTGTATGCCTTGAGGAGCTGCTGCATGGTGTGCACACGCTCCGACTTGACGGCATAGTCCTGGATGGCCGCATCTTTCTTTGCCAGCCTCTCCTCCTCGTCCAGCTTCTGGTTGTCGAGGTCGGCCAGCTGCGTGGTGATGTCAGGCAGGACGAAGAAGTCGTCGTCCTTGACGATGCTAGCCACGAGCTGGTTGCCCTTGTCGGTCATGTCCACCTGCTTGAACTTCTCCTCCACGACGAAGAAGAGAGGGTCGGTAGCCTCATGCATCCGTCGGTTGTTGTTCTCCATGTAGATGGCCTCAGTCTTGAGCAGTCCGCTCTTGATACCGTCCTCTGAGAGGAACTTGATGAGCGCGTTGTTCTTTGGCATGCCCTTATATGCACGGAAGAGAGCGAGGAATCCCTCCTCCACCTCTTTCTGGTCGTCAGAGTAGATGAGTTTCTTCGCCGTAGAGAGGTAGTCGTTGGTCAGTTTTCTCTGAGCCTCGACGAGTTTCTCGACAATAGGGCAATATTCCTCGAACATCTGCACCTCCCCTTTCGGTACTGGTCCGGAAATGATGAGCGGTGTACGTGCGTCGTCGATAAGCACTGAGTCGACCTCATCGACGATGGCGTAGTTGTGTGCCCTCTGCACTAGTTCCTGCGGGTTCATGGCCATGTTGTCGCGCAGGTAGTCGAAGCCGAACTCGTTGTTCGTACCGAAGGTGATGTCCGCCTGGTATGCCCTTCTTCGTTCGTCGGAATTAGGCTTGTGCTTGTCGATGCAGTCGACCGACAGTCCGTGGAACATATAGAGCGGTCCCATCCACTCGGAGTCACGCTTGGCCAGGTAGTCGTTGACGGTGACGACATGCACTCCGTTGCCAGTCAGTGCGTTGAGGAACACCGGCAGTGTTGCGACGAGTGTCTTACCCTCACCCGTAGCCATCTCGGCGATTTTTCCCTGATGGAGCACAGCACCACCGATGAGCTGTACGTCGTAGTGTATCATGTTCCAAACCGTCTCGTTTCCACCGGCTTCCCAGGAGTTGAACCATGTGGCCTTGTCTCCCTCAACCTCCACGAAGTCATGGCTCTGAGCCAGTTCACGGTCGAAGTCGGTTGCGGTCACCTCGATTTCCTGGTTCTCGGTGAACCGGCGTGCGGTGTCCTTGACGATGGCGAATACCTCAGGGAGGTATTTGTCGAGTCCTTTCTCGAACTCGTCGAGAATTTCCTTCTCAATTTTGTCTATCTCATTGAAAAGCGGCTGGCGCTTCTCGATTTCGGTCTCCTGGATTTTCTGCTTGAGCTCCTGGATTTCCTTCCGCTTGGGCTCCACCATCTTCTGCAAGTCCGCGCGAATCTCCGTAGTTCTCGCGCGCAGCTCGTCGTTAGACAGCTTTTGTATATCCGGATATACCGCATTCACTTTAGCGACAATAGGTCGTAGCGCTTTGAGGTCGCGTGATGCCTTGTTGCCGAAAAGCTTGCTAATAAAACTGTTAAATCCCATGTATAATAATTTTAATTTTAGTTTAGAGTTGAGAGTGAGGTTAGTTGGGGCTAGAGGTTCTAGAGATTCTAGAGGTTCTAGATTTTCTAGAGGTTCTAGACATTCTAGAAGTTCTAGATTTTCTAGACATTCTTACTATTATTCTCTTTCTTTCCGCATATTTTTCCGAGAACGACGATTCTCGTTACCGACCTGACGAGCAAAGTCAGTACCAGCGGCAGCATAGCGATGTTGAGCGACTGTATTGGCAGAACGAAGAGGAGAAGAGTGAAGGTCAGCACTGCCAAATTGACAAGTTCAAACCAGTCGTATTCCTTTCCCTTGATCGATACTCTGGCCATGAACCGCTTCTGCCATGTAGAGAACACCACATCGGGTATCATGATGAAGACAAGTGGGTTGAAAGCCAGGACGAGCCAGTTGGAGCCGACCGCCGGGTGTTCGCTGAAGAAGAAGAGGAAAGCCACGAGGAATCCCGCCAGTCCTCTGATGAAGAATCCGGCGATATCCAGCCATGATGACAGTTTTCCCCTCATGATGTCGACCACGGCCATTCCGATGACGAGCAGCAGAAGGATGGAGAACGCCATGAGAGGCGTGAGCGGGAATTCCGATGTCTCCCTTTGTTTCCCCTGTGGCGGTATGTCCTTCTTTTCCTCCACCATCTTGACCGTTTGTCCGTCCGAGTTTTGGATGACTGCGTCGTCGAGCTCACTCTCATAGACAAACGGGATGAACATCTGCTGTTTCTGAGAGCGTGGTGAGTCCACCTCCGATCCGAGCACGAAGTCGATACCGAACTCCAGCCATGGAGATGGTGCGGTATAACGGTGAAGGATCTGCCGGAACGTGGTCTGCTCGTATTCAGCATCCTTCTTGGCGTATAGCACCTTTCCGCCCGTCTTCTCCACCGCTTTCTCCAGGATGTTGGTAGCCCGGGTGGTGCAGTTGTCGTATAGGAAGTTATACCGGTAAGTTCGGTTTTCTTTCTGTGCGTTGATTTCGAGCAGGCGAGTGAGTTCCTGCTTCTGCTGCTCTGTGAGGTTGAGCACCTGCTCCCTCATGGGAATGCCATAATACATGCAATATCGGTCGAGGAAGAACGAGGCTTTATCCACCGAGAGCACGTAGTCCGTCTCGCCTTTCACGAAGTAAAAGATGAAGTTGTCCCGTCTGCTGTCGAAGACTCCGTAGTTGTATGCGAAGTCATAGAGCGGGTTGTTGAGGTCGCGGATGCGCAGTGCGGTATGTCCGAACATCTGGTAGGCATCGGTCCCCGGGTCGCAAGTGATGAGCGACACCTGCAGGTTCATCCCCACCGAGTCGTTGACCTCCTGAATTTCCGGCTGAAGGTCGATGTCGTCAGAGGACGTATCCTTCCCCGCCTCCTGAGCATAAGCAGAAAAGGCGCAGAGCATCGCCGCAGCAAGAAAAAATATATGTCTGAGTGTTGTCATTCTGAAATTTGTTACCCACTTGAATTTGCAAAGTTACGAAAAAAAAATGAATAGTAGGCAGTTTTCGGCTGATAGTTAACAGATTTTTATACAGACACACCTATTTATATATAAAAGGAGCCATTTAAAGGGGGGGTCAAAGGAGGAAAGAAGGGTTCTGAACAGAATGATTTGCGGTTTGAACTGGAAAGAAGTAAACTAACCGCAAAAAAAATCGAAAAAAAAGGTGCAGATTTTCCGAAAACGTCAGAAACGAATCAAAATTAGCAGTAAATTTGCAGCGTGAATGAGAAAAACACGAGATAAATGAAGAATCTCTTGAATGAAGAATGAAGGATCTCGTAAAAATCCTGTCTCTTTAACATCACTCTGAACTCTCAACTCTAAACCATAAAAAACATGACAATTGATTTTCAGGACATATTTGAGCGCTGCATGCTGGAGACGGCCTACCTTGGGCGGACAGCCGAGGAGCAGGCCAGCGACGCGGCCAGGTCGACAACCGACGAGCGCACCTTCTCCAACCAGTACGTTGGCAGGTTCAACCAGCTGCGTATCCGCCCGTCCGACCGCGGACTGCTGATGACCTTCATCAGCGAGGGTGCCCACCTGACGGAGAGCCGCCTGGCTGCAATGTTTATCAAGCAAAGCGAATACACGAGCGTGACCGTCAGCTGGGAATTCGAGGATGAGACTCCCCTGCCCCGCCCTGCTTTCCCATGTTGGTTTCCGGAGATGCAGACCGAAGCAGACTTTGGCACGACTACAGACTCAGAAAGCGAAGATGAGGCCGCAGGACATGACGGACTTTACGGACTGCTTGAGGACCTGCTGACCGCATACGCACTGTGGCGATGGCTGACCGACAAGCACCCGGACCTTTCCGCCGGCTATGCGGCAAAATGGAACGACGCGGTGGAAAACGCCAAGCGAAGACTTTGCAGCGGAAGACTGATGAAGCCAAGGAAGCGGTTAATTAAATGAAGAATGAAGAATCCCGGAAAACCCGGATAGGCCGGAATATCCGGAAATGAAAAACACCATAAAACATTCATATCATGAAAACACAAGTAAGTCAATTGATCAGGGACGTGATGATTGCCCTGCGTGAAGTAGATCCGAACGAATCGGGTTTTATCGGCGACAAAGACAATGCCGACTTGGAGACAATGATCAGAAGTAAGATTGATCAGAGCGTGGATGAGGTCCACCGCAAGGCGTCGATGAGCGAGCTTTCGCTTGACAGCACCATCGACATCAGCTACGAAGGCACGGGCAAGAGTACCGGGTTCAGGTACAAGGTGTCGACGGGAGTTCTGACAGTTCTGCTGAAGGCGTACAGCGAAGGATTCCAGGAGTATACGTTGGGCATCGACATGCTTCGGATGGTTTGTGCGAAGTCAAAATCATGGCCCCACAGCGTACATAACGTGGTGTACCCCGACGACCCGCTCTTCGAAATCGTGACAGACCGGTACGTAGGTGCCTCAAGCGACTTCCCCGCGGTGACCCACCAGAAGAAACGGCTCATCATGGAGGACCACGCCCCATACATGGACGCGCTGGAGTTGCGCTGTCTGAGCGACATAAGCGACTGGGCGCACATCATCGTCATCCCGAAAGCGAAAATCGAGAACGAGATGGTGGATATCGACTCGAAGGTGTACCACAAGGTCGTCAACACCATCGCCG
>FLNV01000276.1_pt1 | contig 14783 bp, 11 predicted proteins | sample 1140351 | NCBI WGS metagenome assembly FLNV01 (sample SAMEA3878207, study PRJEB12797) | bioreactor metagenome | biome: Moose rumen | place: Sweden | collected 2011-10 | reverse complement strand
GCGGACTGGACTCCAGCGTCATCTCGGCCATCGCCGAGAAATTCTCGGAGATGCGCATCGAGGACAACTCGCAGACCAAGGCCTACTGGCCGCGGCTCCACAGCTTCGCGGTGGGACTCAAAGGTGCCCCCGACCTGGACAAGGCCCGGCTCGTGGCAGAACATATCGGCACCGTACACCATGAGATCAACTACACCATACAGGAAGGACTCGACGCCATACGCGACGTCATCTACTTCATCGAGACCTACGATGTGACCACCGTCCGGGCATCCACACCGATGTACCTGCTGGCACGAGTCATCAAGTCCATGGGCATCAAGATGGTGCTGTCGGGAGAGGGAGCGGACGAGATTTTCGGCGGCTACCTCTATTTTCATAAGGCACCATCAGCCAAGGACTTCCACGAGGAGACCGTGCGCAAACTCTCCAAGCTCTATCTCTACGACTGTCTCCGTGCCAACAAGAGCCTGTCGGCTTGGGGAGTGGAGGGACGTGTGCCTTTCCTCGACAAGGAGTTCCTCGACGTGGCCATGCGCACCAACCCGCAGGCTAAGATGTGCCCGGGGCAGACCATGGAGAAGCGTATCGTGAGGGAGGCCTTCGCCGACATGTTGCCGGAGGCGGTGGCATGGCGGCAGAAAGAGCAGTTCAGCGATGGGGTGGGGTATTCATGGATCGACACGCTCAAACGCATCACCTCGGAGGCTGTCAGCGACGAGCAGATGGCGCATGCGGCTGAGCGGTTCCCTGTCAACCCGCCGCAGAACAAGGAGGAGTATTATTACCGCACCATCTTCGAGGAGCATTTCCCCAGCGAGTCGGCGGCCAGGAGTGTGCCGAGTGAGGCAAGTGTGGCCTGCTCCACGGCCATCGCCCTCGAATGGGATGCCGCGTTCAAGGGGATGAACGACCCAAGCGGACGGGCTGTCAAGGGGGTGCACGAGCAGGCTTATGCGTAGGATTTCTAATAGGATACATCCTTGAAGACAGACAACCGCCTTCTGTCCTTTTACGGGAACAGAAGGCGGATGTTCTGTTCGGATTGAACACAACTCAACTAATTTTTACACTTTCTGTTTGTAGTTTGTTTTTTATTTCGTAAATTTGCAAAAACACTTGAAATGATGAGATTACAAAACCGTTTTATACTTGCACTTTGCTTACTCCTATGCACTGCATCTGCCAATGCACAGGAAGAGAAAAAATCATTGGATATCGATGTCGGGGCGGACATCGTCAGCCAGTACATCTGGCGTGGACAGGACCTGGGCAACGTCTCGTTCCAGCCGTCGCTCGGCATCACCTATAAAGGTCTTGAGTTCAACGCATGGGGAAACGTCGGAATCAGTAACCCGGACGATATAAAGGAGATAGACCTCTCCCTGACCTACACGTTGGGAGGATTCTCCATCGGCGTCATCGACTACTGGACCGAGGAGGGGCTCGACCCGAAAAACCGTTATTTCAAGTATGACGCACACGGCACCAACCACGTCTTCGAAGCTAACGTCGGATACGACTTCGGACCGCTTGCCTTTCAGTGGTTCACCAACTTCACGGGCAACGACGGACTGACGAAGAAAGGAAAGAGGGCATACAGCAGCTACTTCGAGCTGACGGCTCCCTTCCGGCTTGCCGGACTCGACTGGACCGCCACGGCCGGCGCTGTTCCCTTCGCCACTTCCTTCTATGACAAGGCCGACCAGTTTGCGGTCGTCAATCTCTCGCTCAAAGCGGAGAAGGACATCCGCGTGACCGAGAAATTCCATATTCCCGTCTTTGCCGAGTTCGATGCCAACCCTTCCACCCAAAAAGCCTACTTCCTCTTCGGACTCACGCTGAAACCTTAGCAGATTACGTACTAGTGGCTCTTCTCTTTTCAGGTTTTTGTTTGTCCTGCATCTAACCATCACCCTAGTAAATAAACTATTCGCTATTCACTTAATGCCCACATCCATCATGAAAAAATTAGCTTTTTTGTCCGCCTGTTTCCTGTTCCCGCTGATATGCGGCGCGCAGAACACTATCGAATCCATCCGCAGCCTCTACAACGGACAGAAGGAGGAAATCGCCCGTATGACGACTCCTGACGACCTGAACTATGCTGAAGGCTTTCCACCAATTTACTATAGAATCAACAAAGTCGACAACTATCCGGGAACGGGACCCCACCGGGAGGAAATCACCTTCTATTTCGGCGAGAAGGAAGGGGCGGCTGAGGACCTGGTGTTTCCGCCGAAGCGTGTCACGTTCGTCACGTCAAAATACAATTTCGCTGCTCCCCAGTTCTACGAGGAATATTTTTACGACAAAAACGAACGACTCGTGTTTCTCTACAAATTCATGCAGGATGTCAGCGACGGCAAGGAATACGAGCTGCGTGTCTATCTCAACAATGGCAAAATCCTGAAGACCATCGTCAAAGAGCGTCCTCTGACCGCTGACAGCTCCGGCGAATTCAAGGAAACCTATTCCGGCATCAAAATACCCGAGAAATTCCTCGACGAGTACAACTCGCTCTTGGTCCAGGCAGCCACTTTCAAAAAACTCTTTCATGCCATCGATGAAACCTCGTACAAATAAGCGGGGATGCCCGTATAGGGTGCCTCCCCGCCTGAAAACAACCCAAATTGAGACGTCCTCTTATGGCGTCTCTTTTTTTTGATTGTCGGCTCCACTCCCTCTTTTTCCCTTATACATCATAAAAAATGTCCTTTTTCTACGGAGAATATTAAATTACTCCGTAGATAATGGTTAGTATTTAATTTAATTTTACTATATTTGCAAAAAATATTAGTCTATGAGAAGCGTTGTACGAAACAATTTCACCCAGGGAACCGTGGTGAAAACATCTGAACTGAAAAATAATGCGGAATACAAACGGATTCTGCGTGCTGTGCATTCCGGTGATCTTGTGCGTGTACGCCACGGCGTTTATGCAGAGCCTTATTTTTTGATGAACATCATGATTGACGTCGAGAAAATTGTCCCCAAAGGTTTGGTTTGCCTGTTTTCTGCATGGTCTTATCATCAACTGACAACCACCATACCTTCTGCTTATTTCGTGGCTGTGGAAGCTAAAAGAAAAATTGTTCTTCCTGATGATATCCCAATCAAACTTTGCTATTGGAAAGATGAGTATCTGGAACTTGGCTGCAAGTATGAGAATATATCGGGATTTAATGTGAAGATAACTGACCTTGAGCGCAGTGTCTGTGATGCGGTAAGATATAGAAACAAGGTTGGTATCGAAGTTTGTGCGGAGATACTGAAAACGTACCTACTAAAAAAAGAAAGAAATCTTAGCCGACTTTCATACTATGCGAAAATTCTCAGGGTCAGTAAAACGATTAATAACTATCTAGATGTTTTGCTGGCATGAAGAAAAATATCACAAACTACGCCATGTCTGTCAGAACCAGACTTTTGAATCTGATGAACAGGACAGGCTATAAATATATGTATCTGATAGCACGTTACTTTAATGAACGACTATTGTATAGAGTTGCAGTAAGCAAATACAAAGAACATTTTTTGCTGAAGGGCGGTTCACTTCTTTATGCGATTAATGGATTGGAGACCAGACCTACAATTGATGTTGACTTTATGGCATGTAATATAAATAGGCAAAGTAAACATCTGGAGATGGTTTTCCGTGATATTCTGAGCTATAGCTGTGTGGAAGATGGTGTTCTTTTTGACTTGAATACCCTCACATCCCAAGCTATAACTGTTGATGCTGAATATCCAGGAACCCGTTTGCATGTGACAGCACACATGGATACGATTGTTTATCCGATGACTATCGATATCGGATTTGACGATGTGGTCACGCCATCGCCTACTCTTGTTGATTATCCAATACTCTTGGATAATGTGCCGGAAATATCTATTTGGGCTTATTCTATAGAGACTGTTATTGCTGAGAAGTTTCATACAATGATTGTTCGTGATGTGTTTAACAGTCGTATGAAGGACTACTTTGATTGCTATCAAATTCTGTTAAATGAAGTGTTGGACGAATCTGTACTTTACGATGCCGTCAAAAATACTTTTGATAATCGTAAGATTCCTTTTAATCCCGATTTGAACCTCTTTACAGATTCGTTCTTCTTAGATCCTGGACGCCAACAGAGATGGTCGCTTTTCCTTAAGAAAATACAATGGAAAGAGCCTCTTGCTTTTAAAGATGTGATGATGACGATTAAGAAAAGACTTCAAGGATTCTATGACAAATACTGGACAGAAACCTTAAATTAACAGTTTTAAACCAAGGATTTGAAAGGATGTATGCCATGTTAAACTCATTAATACTATAAATGTCCTTTTTCTACGGAGAATATATAATTACTCCGTAGAAAAAGGATGTTCTAATGAATTTTCTTAGTTCATATCATATAATTGTCCCACATCTTCTCCATCCTGGCCTTCTCTCTTTTCTTTTTCGTAAAATAGCTATATGGAAAGAACATTCAACAAAGCCTGACCATACCCCCCCCTTGAAGAACTATATAATAGACTCGCTGATCCATTTCGACGTGGATGAGCTATTGATGTTAATTCGTCAAGAGCGTTGTTTTGTACTTCATGCATCACGTCTGACGGGTAAGACTTCCTGCATGCGTCACCCTCCCATGGCAAGGACCTAAACACCATGCGGGGCTCCCGGCCAAGCCGGGAGCCCCGCATGCTTGTTCATGTCGCCTTTTCTTTACTGTCCGGCAATGATGTTGATGATGGCCACGATGTCGCTGATGTCGATATTCGTGTCCTCGTTCACGTCGGCGGTCGACTTGTAGGTGGTGTCGCCGGCGATGGTGTTGATGACTGCCACGATGTCGCTGATGTCGACCTTTCCGTCCTGGTTGACGTCGCCTTTCTTGCCGGCCTTGCTGTAAATGAGCACGCCCGTGGCCAATTCACCATCGGAATTACGTACACCGTGATTGCTGAATGTCCCATAGTCGGGAATGTGAATCTGCAGGCCGCTGTCCAGCTTCAAGGCCTTAAAAATGAAGATGGAGCCCTCCTTGGCGTTGCACAAAAGATAAGTGTCCTTGCCCGTGATGGACAGGGTGGCATAGTAGTTGTCCTTGTAACTTCTTCCGGTGATGCCGTAGTCGCCGCCCGACACGAACATCCTGATGTCTTTCAGGGTCACTGTGCCGTTTGTGGTTCCATAGTACTCAATGCCGGTCAGCGTGCTGGCCGATACAAACAGGCTGAATCCGAGGGTGGCGAGGGTTGGCGTCACGTTGACCGACTGTATGGTCGTGTTGCCATAAAGGGTTATGCCATTGCAGTTCGAGTTGGTGGTTATCAGGTAGCACGGGTTGTTCTCCACGCTGATGGTCAAGCCGTCTATACGCGATATCAGGGCGGCGTTTGTGGTGGTGGAGATGCTGACATTGTCCATGTGGAGTGTCTTGGTTTTCTGGTCGTAGGCAATCTTGTAGTCCTTTGAGGTCTGCAGCGGTCTATAGATGTCGGTACCGAGTACTAACCCGATGTAAGGGGCATTTACGGTGGTCAGCTGTGTGCCTGCAATCCATAAGTCCAGCTTCTCTTCAGGCACGGCTATGTCAACGCGCCCACTGCATTCTTTGCCGTTAACGCAGACGGAAAGCTTGGAGCTGTCCCAAGCCGCTCCTTCAGGATCGCGTATCACGATGCCGTCCTTCAGCGTGATGTTTGTCAAGTTCCTGATGCTGACTTCCGTTCCAACTGCACTCAGAATGGCATTGTTTTGCATCACCAGGCTGCCTATAGGAATTTCGCTGCCGTCACTACGAATAAAAGTCTGTCCGGACAGTCCCCAGCTACTGCCGTATATGTTGACGTAGACATTGTCGAGCGTCAGCACTCCTCCTGTATACATCGTTGCGCCTGTGCTATTGCTTTGCAACATCAGGAATCCCCCTCCGTTGATTGTCGTGTTGAATCCATGCCAGATGGCAGAACCCCTATCTGCCTCTATCCTCACGACTCCTTCCACCGTGATGTAGTCCAAGTATGAATGAAATGTGCTGATACATTCTGTGACACCAGTGGATTTGATGTTCACGTTGTTGAGATGCAGTGTCTGTGTCGATGGGTCATACTTCGCAAATCCATAGGGCTGCGCCAGTTCCACACCGTCGATGACGGTGAGGTCATCGCAGTTCCAGTCGGTCACCGGCTCACCGTTTATCTTGAAGTCGTAATTGGTGACGGGAGAGGAAAGGACCACTTCCTGTGCGATGATGGTATTGCCGTCTGCATCTACTATGTTGCCGTCCAGCACTTTTGCCCTATAAGGGCTTGTCACGCTGGCGCCGTCCTTCAATGTGATGCTGCTGAAGTTGCCGATGCTCGCTCCAGCGTCGTTCCATTTGTTGTTGCTGTTGGCAATCACCTTTGAACGGTTGCCACACAACGTGAGTCCGCTGCCTATTAGTGCGCCAGTCTGTGGGCTGGTCGTCAGTAAACCTCTGATGCCGTACTTGCCGTATGCCTCAACAGTGGCATTCTCAACCGTGAGGAAGCCGTTGATTTGGATGCCCGCACCATTGCCGCCTCCGCTTGTGTAAAGATAACCGCCACCGGTGATGGTCACACGGTTATATAGCATCATCGCGTTGCCACTCTCCTCGCTGCTCGTGGTGATGTAATTCTTGCCCTCAATGTTGATAGTAAGTTCTTTTATCTCGCTCTCAAACGGACTCCAGCCATAAATCGTGGCGTCCTTCAGGCTCAGCGTGCTGTTGTCGATATCGTACTTCGCGTAACCGCCCTCCGCCACGCTCACGCCGCTCATCACCGTCAGGTCGTTTACGTCGTCGCGGGAAACCTCTTTGTTGTTGATTTTCATGCGCAGTGTCTTGAAGGTGAAATAGCCGGTGTTCGGGTTGGCGTAAGTCACGTCGGTCTTGTCCGGCGAATAGCTGATGGCGCCCTTCAGGGATGTGCAGTCCTCAAACATGCCGGTTGAGCTGGACGCAGCCCAGGTGGAGTTTGTGTAAATGGTGGTCAGATTCGGACAGTCATAAAACATATAGTCTGTGTTCGTCAACTTATTATAAAATGAAGAAATGTCGAGCGTGGTGATTTTTGTGCAATGGGAGAACATCGACGACATCCTCCTCACATTTCTCGTATCGAAATTCCTCACATCGAGGCTTGCGCCTTTGTAGTTGGCGAACATGCCGTCCATGTCAGTCACTTTGCTGGTATCGAAATTCGATACGTCAATGGATGTGAGGCCGGTGTTGGAGAACATGCTGGCCATGTTCGTCACATTCGACGTGTTGAATTTCGACAGGTCGATACTTGTCAGCTTCCCTGTGAGGAAAAACATGCAGAACATGTCGGTCACGTTCGATGTGTCGATATACGACAGGTTGATGCTCTTCAGGCTGGAGCAGCCGTTGAACATGCAGCGCATCGTAGTTGTTCTGTAGGTCTTCAGGTAGTTCATGCCGATGATTTCCTCCAGGGCGCTCATGCCGTAGAACCAGTAGGCGGTGGAGAACGGGGCGGAGTTGGCAAACGAGGAGTCGAACACCACCCGCTTCACTTTCTTCCCGACTTTGTCAATCCAGTAGGGCTTGTCAGTGCCGGTGTTGTCTACACTGTTGCTCACTGCCAGCCGCTCCACGTCCAATCCGCTCCACTTGCCCGGAGTCATCGTGTTGTTCTCTCGCTGGACGAAATAAAGTGTAGAGTTACTTTCGCACCACAGCACCTCCGACCATTTTGTCTGCGCCATGGAGCTGACGGAGAGGCACAGCAGGCTGATAGCTGCCAGGAAAAGCCTCATGCGTCCTTTCATGTGTACTGAATGATTCATAATGCAAATATTTTTTTGGTTTATAACTTTAGTGTTTTAAAAATCATGAAAGCCCAACTTCCTCAAAAAGAAAAAGTGTTCTATTGGCTGTCAAAAACATATTGTCTGTATCCTTGGCAAAGATAATATATTTTACGCTTTTATGCAAAATAAATTGATTTTTTTTCCATGTTTTTCCCGAATCTTCTTTCACTTGTAATATTTATTGACTAAATTTGCGTCACAATCCATAAAAACATCTAACGTTATGAACTTTAAACGCTGCCACATTCTCTTTTTATTTTTTATTCTTCCCATCTGTGCTTTCTGCCAGACCACCCTCACCCATCCCTGGCAAGGCAAACGGGTGGCCTATTTCGGCGACTCCGTGACCGACCCGCGTAATAACGCCTCGAAAAAGAAATACTGGTCGTACCTGCAGGTCTGGCTTCAAATCACTCCGTACGTCTATGGTGTGTCGGGCCGTCAGTGGAACGACATCCCCCGTCAGACGGCCAAACTGAAAGAGGATCATGGCGACGAGGTTGATGCCATCCTCATTTTCTGCGGCACAAACGACTACAACAACGGTGTGCCCATCGGAAAATGGTGGGACGAGAAGGACGCTCAGGTGGAGTACGGTCATGGGCAGGTCAAGAAGATGGTGAGCCGTCGCCAGCGTACTCCCTCCATGGACCCGACAACCTTTTGCGGACGAATCAATATCGCCCTCGACTCGCTCAAGCGCACATACCCCACCAAGCAAATCGTACTGCTCACCCCCATCCACCGCTCTGACTTTCATGCCAATGAGAAGAACTGGCAGTGCGACGAGTCCTACACCAACCAGTGCGGGGAATATATCGACGCTTACGTGGAGGCGGTCAAGCAGGCGGGCAACATATGGGCCGTCCCTGTCATCGACTGGAACGCCTCGTGTGGTCTCTTCCCGCTTCACGACGGCCACGGACAATACTTCCACGACCCTCAGAACGACCTGCTCCATCCCAATGACACGGGGCACCGGCGCATGGCGCACACGCTTATGCAGCAGCTGCTTACCCTGCCATGCACGTTCTAGACGGAGTCAGTATGCCAAAACACCGAATCATGGCTTTTGCCAGGAAGTTTTCTTGGTTCTTCAAATAAAAAAACGGGACTCTCAGCTGAGTCCCGTTTTTTTGCAGTGTGCTCCCTCTCTGATGAGCCACAGTCCAAAAGCACTTGGCGTTCTGATTGAAAAGCCAAATGTGAAAACACGTAAAGTTCTCGATTGGAAATCTTATGCTGTTTCCCGTGGATTCCAGAGGAAAAGACCTTCGGAGAGAGCGAAGTCCCTGAGCAGGTGCTGGCTGTCGGCATCCAGGTTGTAGGCAGTCATGTAGGTGTCATCACCGTTGATTGTGATCATCGCGTCAAGGTCTTTCAGCAGGATGATGAGGTTCTGGTAGTGGTCAGGGCAGTTCATCACATGGCTGGCCAATGCCTCGGGGGCCGGGTTGAACACCCATCCTTCGTTCTGGGTCAGCATGTCCAGGTTCTCGTAGCAGTTCAGCTTCAAAAGCACGTTGGCGAACTTCTCGAATATCTGGTCCACTTTTGTGTGTTTAAGATAATATTTCTCTACTTCGAAATACTTGCCCTTGCCGTTGTCCGGGACGCGGGTGGGCAGGATGTCGATGACGCAGTATGGACTCTCTAGCATCTGGTCGATGATGTTGTCGTTGATCGTATGCATTGGTCTCGTATTTTTTTAGATGTGTGGATATTATGTTTTTAGTTTCTCGCTGTGGTCTACGTTTCGTTAGTCTTTTGCGTTAGTTACTCTAGATAATCATTCACCATTTGCTGCCGTCATAAGCGGACGGGCAGGGGAGTGTGAGATGTTTTTCTTTCTGTAGTTCGTTTTTAGTTAGTTCTTCACCCGGAGTCGGGTCCATAAGGGAGCACAATCTGAAAAACAGAGTGGCGGAGGGTGATTTCATGAATATTCTGATGATATTATATTTGGGGTTGCGTGCGGTCCGGTGGCTTGCGGATAATTCTGTTTCTCAGTACGAACAGGCCGGTTTTATGTTCTTTTTTGCGTATATTCTGTCAAATAATAGTTACTTTTTGCAAATATAACACTTTTTTTTATATTACAAAAATATTTTACGAAGTAAATTCGAATTTTTTTCAAAAAAATAGTCCTTGATTTATGTCAATTCCGTGAAGCCTGTAGGGAAAGGGATGTACACGTCCTTTCAAAAGAAAATGATTCTTTCCTGGAAACATCGTATAAGAAAGTGGTTTATCCCCGAATCATCAGCATATTTCACCTGAAAACATTTTGTATTGTCCCCTTCGTTTCCAGCCTTCTTCTCTCCTTATAATATATATACTCTCTTTCTTTTTTACGATTACTTATCGATTAATTTTCAGATTTCACAAAAAAATCGTAACTTTGCATTTTGATAGAGCGAAATAAAGTTTTTATTACTCAATAAGCCAATTTTTTTAAAATGAAAAGAGACAGCGAAATCTTTTCTCTCATCGAGAAGGAACACGAGAGACAAGTGAAGGGCATGGAGCTCATCGCGAGTGAGAATTATGTAAGTGACCAGGTGATGGAGGCACAGGGGTCATGCCTCACCAACAAATATGCTGAGGGATATCCCGGCAAGCGCTATTACGGCGGATGTGAGGTGGTGGACCAGACCGAGACCCTCGCCATCGAGCGCGTGAAGAAGCTGTTCGGTGCTGAATATGCCAACGTGCAGCCTCACTCAGGTGCACAGGCCAACGCGGCTGTACTCCTGTCGGTGCTCAAGCCGGGTGACACCTTCATGGGACTCAACCTCGACCACGGCGGACACCTCTCTCACGGAAGCCATGTCAACACCTCGGGAATCCTATACAATCCGGTGGGATACAACCTCAACAAGGAGACATGCCGCGTGGACTATGACGAGATGGAGCGGCTCGCGCTCGAGAAGAAGCCGAAGCTCATTATCGGCGGTGGGTCTGCCTACAGCCGTGAGTGGGACTATGCACGCATGCGAAAAATCGCTGACGAGGTGGGCGCACTCCTCATGATCGACATGGCTCACCCGGCCGGACTCATCGCTGCCGGACTCCTCGACAACCCGCTCAAATATGCGCATATCGTCACTTCAACCACGCATAAGACTCTGCGCGGACCGCGTGGCGGTATCATCCTCCTCGGCAAGGATTTTGAGAACCCGTGGGGACTCACCACCCCGAAGGGACAGGTGAAGATGATGTCGCAGATTCTCAACTCCGCCGTCTTCCCTGGACAGCAGGGCGGACCGCTCGAGCATGTCATCGCCGCAAAGGCAGTGGCTTTCGGAGAGGCGCTCCAGCCTGAGTTCGTGGAATACCAGAAGCAGGTGAAGAAGAACGCGGCCGTGCTCGCTCAGGCTCTTATCGACCGTGGATTCTATATCTGCTCCGGTGGCACTGACAACCACTCCATGCTCGTGGACCTCCGTCCCAAATATCCGGAACTTACCGGCAAGGTGGCTGAGAAAGCGCTTGTCGCTGCAGACATCACGGCCAACAAGAACATGGTGCCGTTTGACACACGCTCCGCATTCCAGACTTCGGGTATCCGACTCGGTACACCGGCCATCACTACGCGTGGTGCGAAAGAAGACCTCATGCTACTCATCGCTGAGATGATTGAGACCGTGCTCAACGCACCGGAGGACGACAGCGTCATCGCAAGCGTAAGAGAGAAGGTGAACAGCATCATGAAAGAATATCCGATCTTCGCATGGTAACTGAGAGAAAGCCATGCCTGCTCGGCATGACTAAAGAGGAACTGCAGGAGGTGGCGGCCACGCTTTCCATGCCTAAATTCACCGGCAGGCAAATGCTCGAGTGGATTTACGGGAAAGTCGTGGACGACATCGACGGCATGACCAATCTCTCCAAACAAAACCGCGAGAAACTCAAGCAAAACTACAGCCTGGGCACCGCCCGGCCACTCGAGACACACGTCAGCAAGGACGGGACAGAGAAATATCTCTTCCCTACTGCTAACGGCAAATTTGTTGAGACCGTATATATACCCGACCGCGACAGAGGCACACTCTGTGTCTCATCGCAGGTGGGATGCAAGATGAACTGCCTCTTCTGCCAGACGGGAAAGCAGGGATTCCAGGGTAACCTCACCGTGGCTGACATCCTGGCGCAAATCCACTGGGCCATCCGAGAGAAGGACATCACCAACATCGTCTTCATGGGACAGGGAGAACCGTTCGACAATCTCGACAACGTCATGAAGGCCTTGGAACGACTTACCTCAGAGAACGGCTACGGATGGAGCCCGAGACGCATCACCGTCTCCACCGTCGGACTGAAGAAGAACCTGTTGCGATTCCTCGACGAGAGCCAGTGCCATCTGGCCGTCAGCCTGCATGCACCGCTCCATGAGCTCAGACTCAGCCTCATGCCAGCGGAACGTCAGTTCGAAGCCGCCGACATGGTGGAACTGCTACGGAAATACGACTTCTCTCATCAGCGAAGGCTCTCATTCGAATATATCGTCTTCAAAGGCGAGAACGACTCCAGGGCGCATGCCGACGCGCTCATCAAACTCCTCAGGGGACTGGACTGCAGGGTCAACCTCATACGGTTCCATAAAATTCCGGACGTGAAGCTATATGGCGCGGACGACAAGACGATGACGGAATTCAGGGATTACCTCACACGGCACGGGCTCTTCACAACCATTAGGGCATCTCGCGGAGAGGATATCATGGCAGCCTGTGGACTCCTATCCACGAAGAAGCAGACGGCGGAAGCCTGAATGCTGTCTTCCTGACGATAATGTCTGATTCATTTTGATGGAGTAAATTCACTTTTCACTATTCAATTATAATATGAAAAGACTAATTCTATTTGCATCTGTAATGGTGCTCTTTTCTTTATTCGCATGCAATCCCAAACGTGACCCGAACAAACCGTTGCTGGTGCCATCATCGTCGGGAAATCCCTATGAGGTGCTTGTCGTGGCAGACGACTCTGTGTGGGGAGGGGCTGCAGGCAAGGCACTGAAGAAGGTGCTTAACACACCTGTGCCGATGCTGCCGCAGGACGAACCCTCGTTCCATGTCACACGAATCAAGACCGATGATTACGACCGCATCTTCAAACTTTTCAGAAACATCATCTTCATCAAGATTGACGATGACTACAGGGGCGGGAAAATACTTTTCGACCGAAACGTCAACTCTTATCCGCAGGTTATCATCAATATACATGCGGAGGACAACGAAGAGGGGGCCACATATATCAACGCGAACAAGTCATCCATCATCGGATTCCTGTACAACGAGGAAATTGCAAGGCAATGCGACTACCTTAACTACAACCATAACTATGCCATCTCTGACACCGTGAGGAAACATCTCGGATGTGATATCTTCGTTCCGTCCGACCTGCTCAAGGTCAAGACGGGCAAGGACTTCGTCTGGATTTCCAACGACGGACTCTCAACCGTGCAGAACATCGTACTCTATACCTACCCCTATGCCACGGAGAAAGTCTTCGACAAACATGGCTACGTGGCGCTGCGCGACACCTTCCTCGGACGCAACATTCCGGGCTACAATCCCGGCAGCAAGATGCAGACCAACAAGGAGTGTGTGGAGGTGAACAACTACACCAAGAACGGACAGTTCATCCAGGAAGGAAGAGGACTGTGGGAAATGAGCGGCGACGCGATGGGAGGACCTTTCGTCTCGCTCTCCAGGATCGACACGCTCAACAACCGCGTCATCGTTGCAGAGGCATTTGTCTATGCGCCCAGCAAGATGAAGCGAAGCATCATCCGACGGCTCGAGGCATCGCTCTATACGGTCAAGATGCCTGCTGACCTGGCTAAGGAAGAGGAGGCTGAAAAAGAAAAGAAATAAACTGCCCCGCGAAATTTTTTGAATGCGAAGTCCTAAATGGATTTCAATCAGCATTTCATCGGCCTTCGGCCCAGGGGTGTCTATATATTGTTCAGTTTTTATTGTTTAAATTCAAAATCGAAGTAATGCAAAAGATAAAAGTGGGGATTTCCCAGGGCGATGTCAACGGCATCGGATATGAGGTTATTCTCAAGACATTTGCCAACGAGGACATGTTCCAGCTCTGTGTGCCGGTGCTCTTCGGCTCACCCAAAGTAGCGGCATATTATAAGAAGTCTATTGAGGGGGCACCTAATTTCAATGTGGTGGACCGACCGGAGAAGGCACGCGACAACCAGTTCAACATCGTGGACTGTATGGGCGACAAGGAAATCAAAATCGAGCCGGGAAAACCGTCTGAGGAGGCGGGCAACGCGGCCTTCGTGGCCCTACAGGCTGCCGTCGAGGCTCTGAAGAACCAGCAGATTGACGTGCTCGTCACCGCTCCTATCAACAAGAACACCATTCAACGGGATGGATTCAACTTTCCGGGACATACCGAGTATATCGAGAAGAAGGCGGGAGAGGGTAACCACTCGCTCATGATCCTTATGAACGACCGGATACGTGTGGCGCTCGTCACCACACACGTGCCTGTGGCACAGATTGCTCAGAAAATCACCAAGCATATCATCGAGGCAAAACTGAATATCCTCGATGAGGCGCTCAAGATGGACATGGCCATCGACAACCCGCGTATCGCCGTACTGTCGCTCAACCCGCACTGCGGTGACAACGGACTCATCGGCACTGAGGAGCAGGATATCATCATACCGGCCATTCAGGACGCGTTCAAGAAGGGAATACGATGCTTCGGCCCCTATGCGGCCGACGGCTTCTTCGGGTCAGGCAATTATGCCAAGTTCGATGCCATACTGGCCATGTACCACGACCAGGGGCTCGCACCGTTCAAGGCGCTCTCCATGGACGACGGAGTCAACTACACGGCTGGACTGCCCGTCATCAGGACTTCTCCAGCACATGGGACGGCCTACGATATCGCAGGCAAG
>FLNV01000808.1_pt1 | contig 14862 bp, 13 predicted proteins | sample 1140351 | NCBI WGS metagenome assembly FLNV01 (sample SAMEA3878207, study PRJEB12797) | bioreactor metagenome | biome: Moose rumen | place: Sweden | collected 2011-10 | reverse complement strand
GATTATACTGTGGGTAGTATATGGTGCGCTGGCCAATGCCGCAGGCGGGTGTCTTGAAGTAGTTGAGCACCTGCGCCATGGCGGTGGCCACGCAGCCCGTAAGGCACTTGACCGAGCCTGAATATGTGGGGCACAGGTTGTTGTAGGGGGCCTTCTGGTCCCAGGTGGTGGTGACCAGCGGTCCCACCTGTGTGGGGTATTGTGTCGGGTCGGGCGCCGTGGTGGTCATCTGTATGCCGTTGGCGGCGGCCGTGGCGGCCACCTGCTCCATGGCCTCCTGCCACCAGCGCATGTTGGTGTTCTGGCCGCCTGAGTAGCGTTCGCCCGACACGGCGAGAAGCTCGGGCATCAGGTCGTCGTTGGCAATGACGGCAAAGCCGCGGTCGGCATAGCCCACCACCGACAGGTGGTCGGTAACGGACAGTGTCTGCAGCTCTGACTGTGGCCGCGGTGCCAGATGGCGTGAGCTGAAGTGTTGCTGCAGGGCCTCGGCAGCGGCCTGGCGTATGCGGGCCTGTGAGCGGGGCGCTGCCTCTGTGCTGGCGGAGTACAGCAGTAGGGTGGCCGTCAGCAGTGTAAAGTGTTTTCTTGACATAAACGAATGAGTGCGTATAGAGAGAAAAAAGGAGCCGAGGTTCAAAGCCCTCGGCTCCTTTCGTGTTTATATTGACTTATCGCAGTCTGTCAGCCGGTGTTCACTTGATGATGACAACCTTGTTGTTCACCACATAGACACCCTTCAGACCGTCGATGGTCGTAGTCTGGCTGCGAACCAGCTTGCCGCCGAGTGTGTAGATATCGACGGGCTGGCCGTTGGCTATGATGGCGTTGATGCCGTCGGTCTCGCCGTTGGCGTCGCCAGAGGCGCTGCCCACGATGGCGGTCACGCTGACGGGCTTCGACTCGTTGCCGTTTACATAGACGGCAGAGACAGACAGCTCGTAGGTGCCGTCGGCCAGAGCCTCCTCGGTGGTGAAGGTTGTCTCCTCGCCATCCACTATAGCGGCCAGGGCGCGCTCAATGTAGATGTTGTAGTTGGCGATGGCGCTGCCACCGGCCACGTACTTGATGTCGTCAACCAGCAGGCCGAATACGTCGGTCGAGGTGTGACGGATAGCGAAGTAAGAGGTTCCCTCGGGCAGGTCAACGCTGAACTCGGTCCACTCGGTGGCCTCAGTGCTTAACTCGGCCACCTTGGTGAAGCTGGCGGGCTGGCTGTTAGAGCTTGAGGCCAGGATCTCGAAGGTCTCAGCACCATACTGTGCAGTGATAGCGCGGGCCTGGAAGCTGATGGTCTGAGCCACGCCGGGCAGCTCGGGCGAGATGAGCCAGTGGTCGGCAGCGGGAGTGCCGCTGTTGTCGGCCGGGCACATAGAGATGAGGAACTGCTCGCCGCTGGCGGGAGCATAGCTGGCAGCGAAGTCCTCGCTCACAGTGGCGGGATTCAGAACCACCCATGCAGAGGGATCGCCAATGCCGGGAACGGTGATGCCGTTCCAGCCATACACAGTGATTCCATTGCCGTCGTAAAGCTTCCAGTCGCCGAAGGCGCCGTTGCTCTCGTCTGCGGTAATGCCACCAGTGCTGCCTGCCTCGAAGATGGCCTGATCCTCAAAGTCCTCGGTAATCTCTGACACAGAGTTGTCGGGAGCGTTCCAAGTCAGCTTGACGGTCTTGTCCTCCTGTACGGTAGCGGCCAGGTCGGTGGGCTGTGCAGCAGCCGACTCCTTGATGCTGATCATGGCCTCGGCGGCGTTGTTGTCCTCGTTCAGGTCGTTGGCGTAGATAACCTCGGCGTTGATGGTCAGGTCGGCTGCGTTGTCGAAGATGCTGGTCTGCAGCTCAGCCTCGATGACCTGCTTCTTGAACGGAGCCAGGGCCTCGGTCACGGTCTGCTCAAGCAGCACCACCTCTCCAGTGGTCACCTTCACGGTGTACTCGTCGGCGGCGTTCTCGCCCTGGTTGCTCACGGTCACCTTGACGGTAGCCTTGTCGCCAGCCATGACGCTCTTCTGCACGCTGACGGCAGCGGCCAGGTCGTACTGGTAGAGATCCTGTATGCGGATGTTGTCGATGACGGCGTCGTCGCCGGCGGTCACGATGCTGCCGGTCCAGAGGTCAACCTCGGTGCCGTTGACGAAGTTGGCCATAAAGCCAACCTGAGCGTAACGGCCGCTCTGCAGAATGTTCAGGGGCACCTTGACAGTGCTGTACTCGCTGCTGACGGGTATGGTCTGCAGCACGTAGTACGAACCGCCGTCCACGCTGCCGATGACATACAGCTCGCTGATGGTCTCGCTCTTCACGTCGAAGATCAGGGTCGGGTTCACTATGCCGTTCAGGTTCAGCTTGCCAGAGGTGAAGGTGGCCAGACCGGGCTCTTCGGCCAGAAGGTCCAGAGCCACGCCGTCGTCGTCGGTGGCGTCAGGTGAAATCATGAGGTAGGCATTCTCGCTCTCCCATACATAGTGCAGGGCGCTGCCGGTGAAGCCCTCGACAACGGGCAGGGTGTAAGGTGCACCCACGAGCAGGCTGTAAAGGGCTGCATCGTTGTTGGTGCCATTGGCATTCTCGGTGGCCACGCCCCAGTACTTGTACTGCTGCTCGCCCTCGTCGGTGTTGAAATCGATGGTGGCGCTGGTGGTGTTCTGTACGGTAGCCAGCTTCTGGTCGAAGTCGAGGTATGAGCCGAAGAATGACTCAACAATCTGCATGCTCCACACGCTGTAGTCGGTGGTGGCGGGGTTGACATAGCCGCCATTCTCGCCTACGTTGTCAATCGGAGCCCACTGGAACTCGATGTTCGTGCCGTTGTCAGTGCCAGTGAGGTTGCTCACGGTGGCGGGGATGTCCAGACCGACGAAGGTCTTCACCTTCTCGCTCTTGCGTCCGCGCTCGCCATTGGCGTTGTAGGCCACCACCTGATAGGTGTAGAGACCGTCGGTGGGCACGTTGTTGTCCAGGTAGTACTTGTTGATGCCGGGCTTCACGTTGTCGTCAATCTGGCCGATCAGCTCACCGTTGCGGTAAATCTCGATCTTCTCCAGGTTGCCGGTCAAGTTGCTGCCGTCAATGGCCTTGGTCGGCACGGTCATCTTCACCACAGAGGTGAGGGCGGCCTCGGGCCATGCCTCGGCTGTTACCTCGGCAGCGGCGGGAGCTGTGGAGGCGGGGCCTTCCACAACGGCCAGGCTGCGCACCTTCAGATAGTACATGTCGGCATCGCTGATGGCGTGTACAGCCACATAGATGGTGCCGTTCTCGGTAGCGGTGAATGTGCCGTCGTACTCGTCATACTCGTCGGTGAGCAGGTCGGTGGGCTCGATGACCACCTGGGTCAGGGCCTCTGCGGTGGGGGCGTTGCCCACAACCACCTCGAAGCGCTCGGGATAGTAGGCGCTGTTGGCGCAAGCCTCAATCACGATGTCGTAGTTCTTGCCAGCCTCGACGCGGATGGGCGAGCTGACCAGATAGTCGTCGCCATCGTTGTAGCTGTTGTACCTGTAGTAGGCGGCCAGGCTGCTGTTCCACTCCCATGTGCTGCCGTCGTCGTTGGCGTCAATCACAGAGAAGGCGTTGACGGCGCTCTGGTCCAGAAGGTCGGCTGTGTAGGGCACGTCGAACACCATGGTCAGGAAGGCGTCAACGGGCTCGCTCTTCTGGCCCACGCCGCTGGCGTTGTAGGGATAGACCTGATAGCTGTGTACGCCGATGGTCAGGTCAACGTCCTGGTCAACATAGCTGACCTGTGCGCCGGGAGCAACGTCGGTCACTTCGCCGATGTACTGGCCGTCGCGGTAGATCTCAATCTTGCTCAGGTTCTCGGTCAGCGCGCTGCCGTCGATGGCGGTGGCGGGAGCCGTGAAGGTGATGGTGGCACCGAGGGTCTCCTCAAACGGGGTGACAACGATGTCGGTCACGGCAGCGGGAGCTGTGGGCTCGGGACCAACCTCAATCAGGAAGTTGTCGGCCAGCAGGTAGAAGTTGTCGGCATCGCTGATGGCGTGTATGCCGAAGTAGTAGTAGCCGGTCTCGGCCACGGTGATGGCGCTGTTCTCCAGAGTCTGGGCAACGGTCCAATCCACGTCTGTAGCGGCGATGACCTCGGCACCCTCGGCCAGTGCACTGGCGTCGGCAGCCAGCTTCACCTCGATGCGCTCAGGATAGAATGAACTCTGGGCGTGTACGTCGAGTGCAAAGTGGTAGTTCTTGCCAGCCTCCAGCTTGATGGCGGGCGAGATGAGCCAGTCGTCGGCGTCGTTGTTGCTGTCGTAGCTGTACTGGGCCTCGCCGTTGTCGTTGAAGCTCCAGGTCTTGCTGTCGGCGTTGGCATCGACAATCTTGAAATCGGCCTGCTCGGCAGCGGTGTTGAACGTGTTGCTGTAGGGCAGCTCGTCAACCTGTGCGGCGGCGGGCTCGTCGGCACTGATGGTCAGTGCGTCGATGTAGGCCAGATAGTAGATGCGGTCCTCGGCTGCGTTGGCGAAGATATACTGGCCCTCGTCCAGCTTCAGGGTCTTGGCCTCTGCGTCGTAGGTGAAGGTAAAGGTGGGGTTGACGGCAGAACCGTTAGAACCAATAGCCCAGATGTTGTACGAGCCGTATGTGCCCAGGAACTGCAGGCTCTGGAAGGTCACGGTAGTGCCCTCGATGGTGCCCTTGATCCAAGAGGCGGGGAAGTCGGCGAAGATGCCGCTGACATAGACATCGCTGCCTACGAAGGCAACCTTGGCGCTTTCAGGAATGGCTGCAGAGCCAGTGCCCACGGCATACCAGTCCAGAACCTCTGCACCCTCGGGCAGCTCAACCAGGTCGGTAGAGGCGGGAGTGTAGTCCTCGTCCAGCGTCCACACGGTCTCGTAGTCGGCATAGCCAGAGAAGCTATTGTCGTCGTCCCAGAAGACACCTATGTACAGGTCCTCGTTAGAGCCAACGAGCGAGATGGTCTTTGCCTCCTCGTCAATCTGGAAGGTGATGTCGCCACTGCCCTTTGCAAAGCCGTTGGTCTCGTCGTATGTTCCCCAGTTGACGCTCAGCGTGGCGGCATAGTTGGCGTTGTAGTTCACAGGCTGGCCGGCAGCCACGGTGAGGGTGTTGCCGCTCTTCGTAGCCTTCACCCATGCACCTGTGGTGTAGCGCGAGATGATGTCCTTGATGTAGAGAGTGCCGTCCTCGGCTGTGACAATGGTCACGTTGCCGCTCTGGGCTGCTGCATAAACCTGCTGACCAGAAGCGTAGTAGGCCGTACCGGTGCGGGCGTAGTACTTGGCCTCGCCCTCAACGTCGGTTATGATACCGTTGGCATCAACGCTGACTGCCTTGCGGGCACCTGCCTTGCGGCTGCTTGTGCCGGCAAAGTTGTCTGCACTGCGCTGGCTGCTGAATGTAGCCTTCGCGTTGCCGTTGGCCATGTGCTTGAAACCACGGACGGATGCCAGCTTCTTGCACTCCTCCATGTTCTTGTCCCACAGCTTGGCGTAGGCAGCCTGGTCGGCCTGGGCCTTCTGGAAGGCAATGCCGGTGACATTGACACGGGCCAACTGCTGGGCAGCCTCGAGGCCGATGGCCTGAAGCACGTCCTTGTGTCCCTTCTGCTCGAACTTGTTCGAACGCATAGCCTTGCTATACTGTCCGTCCTGCGAGGTGACACCGGCCTGAGCAGGCATGGCCAGCAACATTGTTGCTAACGACGCCAGAAAAAGATGTGACTTTTTACTCATGTCTTTTGTGTTTTGTTTGTTAATAATAAAATAATGTGTGATATTGGTTGGTTTTGTGATTATTTGCTTACGTATTTTATTTTGTCAGCGTGCAAAAGTAAGAAAATCCTAACATAATATCGTTTGTTACCGTTTTTTTTATGAAGCCGAATAATTATTCTTGATTTTAGTCAATGAAAGTGTTTTCTTTCCTTAAAATTTTGTCTTTACGGGAATAAGCACTACCTTTGCAGCGATATGCGTGATGAATATCTCACTCTTGCGGCCGAGAGTCCGGCCGAGGGCTTCTATAGCGAGAAGCGCAGTCGCTTCCTTGCGTTTGCCCACCATGTGGAGTCAGCCGACGAGGTCAGAACCCTCGTGGCCGATTACCGGCGTCGGTACTACGACGCGCGGCACGTGTGCTATGCCTATCGCCTGGGTGCCGACGGTGCCGACTATCGCGCCAACGACGACGGCGAGCCGTCTGGCACGGCGGGCAAGCCCATTCTGGGGCAGCTGCTCTCGCGCTCGCTGACATACGCACTGGTGGTCGTGGTGCGATACTACGGTGGTGTCAATCTGGGCACTGGCGGACTGGTGGTGGCCTACCGCGAGGCGGCTGCACAGGCCCTCGATGCCGCTACGCACGTCAGCCGGCAGGTGGAAGAGACGGTAGAGTACACTTTCCCCTACGTGATGATGGACCGTGTCATGCGTGTGGTAAAGGAGCTGGGACCGCGTGTGGTCAGCCAGACATACGATGCAGCCGACTGCACCATCGCTCTGGCCATCAGGCAGGGCGAGGCCGACAGGTTGAGGCAGCGCTTGGCGCAGCTCGCCTTTGACAGCCGCTGATGTTGTTTCTTTTGATTGTTCAGATTACTCAGATTACTCAGATTACTCAGATTATTACTCAGAGTATTCAAATTACTCAGAAAAAAACTCAAAAAAAATTTTGTCTTCTCAGGAAAAGTACGTACCTTTGCACCCGCTATCAAGACAAGGCGTTGGCTTGATGTCCATACACAGATTGGAGAGTTGGCAGAGTGATCGATCGCGCTGGACTCGAAATCCGGTATACCCATTACGGGTATCGGGGGTTTGAATCCCTCACTCTCCGCAAATAACCCTAAAAACCAATGAGTTAGGGAGGGCATACCCAAAAAAGTACCCGAAAAGGCCAAAATGAAGGTCTTTTCGGGTTACTTTTTACCTATTTCCGGCGAAAATATATTAGGGCTGCAAGAATGGCCGCAAGGGTAAGGGCTGCGCCCCAAAGGAAGGCGTTTGTTTGGCTTCCGGCCTTTCGCTCGCTCTTCCGGCTGGTGCTGTCCTTGGTGTCGTTCTCTAAGGTGGCTTCGCTGCTCCCTGCCGCGCTGGTGCTGTCTGTCCGTGTGCTGCTCTGCTCGCTGCTGGCGGTCATCTGCCTGTCGGCGTTGATGGTAATTGTTCCCTTTTTGTGCCGCTTCACGGCTCCGGCGTTGGGCGGCTTGTCTGTCTCGCCCTTTGTGCGCCTGTTGTAAGCAGGGGGAGCTTCGTGGCCGCTGGCGGTGTCGGCTGTGGCCGGGTAATACTCCCATTCCTCAAACTCCACTACTACGCTTTTCTGCTCGCTGCCCTTCAAGGCTACGGCCAGCTGCTCGCTGGCGGTTGTCTGCTGGCTCCGGCTGCTGTCCGTCTGTACGGTCTGCCGGGTGCTGCTGTCGGTGTCCGTCTTTACGGTTGCCCGGCTGGAAGTGCAGCCGGGCAGTCCGCAAAGTATGACGGTAAGAATGAAGGCAAAAATTAGTTTCTTCATACGTCCGTAAAATAGTGGGTGCTGTTGCGCCCGGTGTTATACTTTAGGCTCCCGTAGTTGATGGCGTTAAGCCTGTTAAGCCATCCTTTCTTGAAAACCTGTTGGCTGGGTCTGCGTCTGCACAGCCTTTCGATGTACTGAACGCGGGCTTTCTTAATCTGTGCAAAGAGCAGCTTCGGCTCGCGGGCGTTAAGGGCTGCAAGCGTCTTGGCTCCTACTATGCCGTCGGCTACTACGCCCAGCAGCTTCTGCACCTCCGTAATACCGTTCTTTCCGCTTCCCCAAACCCAATCTACTACGATGTTGGCTACGCTTTGGCTACGTATTTTGTCGGCCTTCCACCTGTCCCAAAAGTGCGGCTTCAGCACTACCATAACCGCATCTTCGTCGGTAATCAGCTTTAGGTCGGCTACGTCTATATCGCCGTCGCCGTCTTTGTCGTAGCCCTGCGCCTTCCATGTGGAAATGGTTACGCCCTTGTTCGTGGCTCCTCCCCGGTCTGCCGGGTGGTTGCCGAACCCGCCTTCCCAGCTTAGAATGAAGGGGGCTAATACGCTAACGTCGGCCATAATTCCCTCCTTTCTTCTTTGGCGGCTCTTCAAGGTCTCCGGGGTCTAATTCCAGATGGCGTGCGGCCTTGTTTACCAAAACCTTCTGCAATACCTTCGCCCAGCGTGCGTCGTTGCAGCTGCTCTCGTTCTCCAATATGCTTACAAGCTGGACTAAGCAAAAGCCGCCACTTATGAAGCTGGCTAAGTAAAGGTCAGCAAAGGGAAACATACGGGTGTCAATGAGCCAGCCCAATACGGTACAAGCGTACACGATGCAAAGCGTGTAGAACATGCGCCTGGCGTAGCTGCTCCTAAACTTGGCATCGTCTGTCTTTGCCTTGGGGTTCTGTGCCTTCACTCGCTTTCCCAATCTCCACGCCGTAAGGCAGTCTATGAGAATGGCGAAAAGGCAAATTCCGGCGAATGGTGTTGTAGGCTCCAGCAAGCCCCAAACCGCGCCAGCAAGGAATACCAAAAGGCGTGAAGCGTAGCCGAACAGCCCTTCAAAGAAGGTCTTAATATATCCTATCATGGCCTTACCTCCTTTCCTGGGCTAATACTGCGCCGTGGCTAAGTCGGCCTTAACCATCGCCTTAACGTTGATGACAAACTGCAAGTATTCCCTGTAGGCTGTCTTTGCGGCTTCGATGGCTTCCTTCTCAATGAGGAGCCCCATGACTGCGGCGTTATAGTCGTTGACAAAGGAAAACTCCTTCGTCTCGTCTATCTCCTCACGAATGACGGCCTTAACGAGCTTTTCGTAGGTCGGCTTATCCCACACTTTGACCGTATCGAAGTCGTAAACGGTCTTTTCCTCTCCCGTGTCGGGGTCTGTTACGATGCGCTCCTGTACGTTGAAGTTGTAGTAGTACGCGCCGTTTCCCAAAGGCTGAATAGTAGCCGGGCGAATGTCAGAATTTGATTTCATAATTCGGTGCTAATTTGTTATTTAACTTGTTAATAAAATACTCGCTGTCGCTGTACTTGCACCAGCCCCACCATGACGCTACGGCCTGCTTGAAGGTTTCGGGTGTCGGCGGGTTCTTCCGCTTCGTGAGCTTGGCACACTTGCGGCAAAGGTTTTGCTTGATACGCTTTCTAAGCCGTGTTTCGTTTTGGTAGAACACAAAGCCTAAGAAGTCAATGCCGCGCCCGTGCCTGTCTCTGTGGTCGCGTGCTACCGGGAAAATCTGCTTATTGTCTTTAACCTGTAGCTCTACGTTCTCGCGTATGTAGGTTTCAAACTCTGCAAGCAATTCCCGGAGCTGCTCCTTGTTGTTGTGCAATACTACTATATCGTCGGCGTACCTAAAGTAATATTTTACCCGCTTCACTTCCTTAACCCAGTGGTCGAAGTACGTTAGTATGAGGTTGGCTAAATACTGACTAAGGTAGTTACCAATCGGCAAGCCCTCCGCGCTGTCTATAATCTCATCCAAAAGCTGCAAAAGCCGTGTATCTTTCAGCTTCCGGCGAACTATGGCCTTCAATACGTCGTGCTTGATGGAAGGGTAGAACTTCCTAATATCAATCTTTAGGCAATACGTGCAGCCGCCTTTGTCCTTATCTATTACGCGCCTTAGTTTCTTTGCTGCCGCGTGAATGCCCCGTTTCTTTATACAGCTGTAGGTGTCTGCCGTGAATACTGACAGCCATATAGGTTCCAAAACGTTCATTACGGCATGATGTACTATCCTATCCGGGTAGTATGGTAAGCGGAATATTTCCCGCTCCTTCGGCTCGTAAATAGTGAAGGTGCTGTAAGTTGAAGTCCTGTAGGTTCCGGCCTTTAGGGCTTCGTGCAAGGCTAACAGGTTGGCTTCCCTGTTCCTGTCGTGCAGCCTAACGCCGTAGGTCTTGGTTTTGCCTTTGCGGGCGTTTTCGTCCGCAAGCTGCAAGTTCTCAAGACTTATTATTTTGTCGTAAAGGTTGCCAATTCTCTTCATGCCTTGCTTTGCTGATTTAGTGGTCTTTTTCGGGTTTCCCCTACCAAAGCCCGTAAATGGTTACTATTCTTTCACCTGTTGGGGGTGTGGCCTTTGTTCCTGTTTTGCTCTATTTGTTAAATCAGTAAATCCGGGAGCCGATATTCGCATTCGTATTCGAGGGGGTGTTATTCGTATTCGCATACGCAAGCCCGGCATTCGCGCTGTTATTCGCATTACCGCCGAAATACACGCCCTAAGAACAAACAGCCTGTATCTCGCTTCACTCCAAATAATAGCGCGTTCCGCTGGCTCTCATGGTTACTTTCCTTGGGAAGGCGTTACGCTTCTTAATCTCCTTTAGAATGTACTTTATTTCCGTGCTGTTGGTAAAGAACTTTTCTTCGGGGTTGTGTCCGGCTGGTGTCGGGTCTAAGTGTTTTATCTTCACTAAGAACCTTTCGGCTCCGAACTTTGTCTTTACGTTCTCTATGAAGTCGCAAACCCAAAAGCTGAGGTTTGTCAGCTGCTGCTGGGTTGTTTCCTTGCAGTTGAAGTGCTTGTTACCTTCGTCCTGTGGAATAGCAAGGAAGGCGAGGCTTCCATCGTCTGCCTTCTGTGCCGTCTGCTGGTTTTGGTCGCTCATAATGCTGAACTATTTATTAGTGTTTGTTTTGAACCCCTGCCGCCTGTTTTTGTGACGCGGCGGCAGGGGCGTTAGACGTTTTCCCGTTGGCGTTTCGTGCTACGCGGCGGGTATAAAGCAAAGCCGGGAGCCGATACTCGCATTCGTACTCGAGGGGGCGTCATTCGTATGCGCATACGCAAGCCCGGCATTCGCGCCGTTATGCGCACGACCGCCGAAACACACGCCATGCAAAGCTACGCCGGAGGCTGGTATGTTTTGGTAGAAGTAATCGCAAATGTACGTTGTGCTTCCACCTCCCACCTTTAGCGGCATGATGTCGCCGTACTCTCCACAAAGTAGCTGCTTGACGTAGCCGTTACTACGCGGCAGCTCTCCGCGAACCTCGTAGCCGTCGTAATTGCTGCTGTTGAAGCTTGCGGGGTTGTCGCCGATGGCTCTGTAGAATACGTGTTTTCCTCCGGCTTCCTCGCTCTGTGCCTGTACCAGCAGCCCGTCCGTCCAGCTCCAAACGTGGCCGAATGGGTTTTCTATGCCCCTGTAGCTGGGAACATGAACGGTAAGCGTTTCGCCGTATTCCTCCGGCATAACGTAGTCCACTATACCCGTAGCGTTGCCGAGGCTGTTGGTTATGCCGCAAGGCACAAAGGGGTTATGGTCGTTGAACGCGCTCCATTTCGCGTCTGCAAGCGTCGTAACGCCGTCGCCTAACCCGCCTTTGTGGTAGCCCTGTTCGGTCAACTCTGACGTAAACGCGTCTTGACAATTAAGGTTAGCGTACTCAATCACGTAGAGCCAATAGGTATTAACGGCTGCTTCGTAAAGGTCGCAGTTCCAGCCCTTGCCGTTAAGCCCGGCGGTTCCCCTGTTGCGGGCGTAAGCCCGGAAGCTTGTTAGGCTGATACTTGTTGCCGGCCGTCCTAACTCGCTTCTGTAGGTGTCATCCCATTCTGCGGTATTATTGCCGCCCCGGAAGTCTGCCGTAGTGTTCACTACGCTTGCCAGCTTGTGGGTGCTGCGCTCTACGGTCGCTTCGTAGGCTGAACGGTAAATTTTGCGTACCTTGTGGAAGCCGGGCAGCTGGATAAGGGAAATAAGCGCGGTTATGGTTGTACCGTCGAACTCAAACTTTCGGTAGTGTTCGGGTATCTCAACCATAACCATGCCGCTGGCTCCCGTGAGGTCTGCGGCTGCGCCTGTGTCCGTCTTGGTGCTGTCGGTGGCGTGAAGGTAGGTTACTACTTCGCCGTCGTCGTTAAGAAGGCAGCGGCGCATCATTGACTGAACCGGGAGGCTGGCGTGTAGGCTCTGCAAGCCTACGCGCTCCAGCTGCGGGTCGGCTACGGCTGTGTTAATCTTCACGCCGTAGTAATAATCGTAAGGGAATGTAGGCTTAGTGTTGCCCGCCCCAATAATTAAACCCATGTGCGGAATGTGTTAGTAGCCCCAAATTAGGGCGTTGGTTTGACTTGTTGTTTTTATCTCTCTCACTATTTCGGGGTTCCAGCCTATCTCAAAGCGGGTTTTTATGAACTCGCCCGGCTCCATGCCCCAAAGGTTCACTTCAAGCTCTATGGCCGTTTCGCCGTCGTTCTTGACGCAAAACGGAACATCTTTCTTGAAGTTGCCGCCGGAAAAGTCCACCTTCCCGGCTACGCTTATTTGTGCGCTTACTAAGTCGCCGTTTCTGTTCTGCATAATGCTTTCAATTTTTGCGGTGCAAAGTTACTGAATAATCGTGTTGTACTAATTTCCGCCGTAGCGTAAAAGCTGAAGCCTTGCGGCTCGTGCGGTTTGTTTGTTTATATTTCCGTTTATTCTCACTTTTTTCGTTATATTATTGTTGGTCAAGGGGGCACGGCCGCCCGCGTTGGGCTGAGCCGTAAAAACCCCTTTCCCTTCAGTATTATGCCGAAGAAGATCTCCGACATCGCATTGGCCAAGGTACCGTCCTTCGCCAACAGGGTTTCGCTCTTTCAGAGCAAGTTGCAAATCACCAGACATGCGTCCGGTACTATCGTTGACTACAGTCACGCACTGTACAAGGCGGTGGCGCACATCGGGAAGCTCCCAGAGGAGTTTACCCAGGAGGATGCTGATGGCTATCTGTCGTATCTGCTGTCCCGTCAGCCGCAGCCGGCCGTCTCGCAGTTCAAGCACTTCATCTATGGCTTGAAGAGCTACCTGCACTCCATGGGGTATCCCGACTTGGCAGGTCTGGCCCTGCCCAAGATACGCAGGGAGAAGCGACTGCCGAGGGTGCTGTCCGTGGAACAGGTGCAACAGCTGCTCCGCTCCTGCGACCTGTACACCAAGGCGCTGTTCTCCGTCATCTACGACTGTGGGCTGCGGGCCTTTGAAGCCTGTAACCTGTGCTGGAATGACATTTCCTTCGACCGTCAGCAGGTATTCATCCGTCGCGGCAAGGGCGGCAAGGACAGAATCGTTCCCATCTCGCCCAAGACGCTGCAGGTGCTCAGGGTGTACCATAAGCGCTTCTGGGACTCAGGCCTGGTGTTCAGGAAGGATGGTAGCCTTGTCATTCCGATAGACAACGCCTACATCCGCAAGTGCCTGAAATACCAGTTGGAGAAGGCCGGGCTTGACACTTCCCTCTCGACGCACGCGCTCCGTCACAGCTATGCCACCCACTTGCTGGAGGCGGGCGAGGACATACAGACCGTGCAGCGGCGGCTCGGCCACAGGTCGCTGCAGACCACGACCGTCTACCTGCACGTGGCGAGGCTTGAGAGGCGTCAGTGCGTCTATCTCATAGACCACATCTTCTCATGAGCCGCACCCGATACGAGGTCGGGCAGGTCATCCGCGACTGGGGCGGAGAGTTCCTCTCACGTCATCAGGTGACGGAGTCGGTTCGCAAGTCCTTCGGAAGGATGGCCCTGTGCCGTACCCGCTGGCTCGGCGGGCACGTGGAGGTGTGCCCTGAGTGCGGAGAGGTGCATGTCAGCTACAACAGCTGCCGCGACCGCCACTGTCCCAAGTGCCAGAACAAGGAGCGCGCCGTTTGGGTGGAGATGCGCAAGGACGAGGTGATGCCGGGCGTGAAGTACTTCCACACGGTGTTCACCATTCCCGACTGCCTGCACCAGATTGCCATGTCCCACCAGGCTATGTTCTACGACGCGATGTTCCGCGCCGCATGGCTCACCCTGCGCACGTTCTTCGGCAACCTGGGGCTGCAGGGAGGCATGACCAGTATCCTGCACACGTGGGGCAGCAACCTGTACTACCATCCGCACATCCACTGCATAGTGACAGGCGGGGGCATCGACAGGGACGGCGTGTGGCATCACCTGAAGGGATGCCGTGGAGCAGGCCGAGACTTCCTCTTCCCCGTGCAGGCACTCAGCCCCATGTTCCGTGCCAAGCTCATGGCCATGCTGACCTCCCGTCTGAAGGAACTCAGCGAGGTCATACCGCAGGATGTCCGCAAACAGTGCTTCGAGAAACCGTGGGTGGTCTACAGCAAGCCTCCAGCCAAGGGAGTGAATCAGGTGCTGGAGTACATCGGAAGATATGCCTACCGCGTGGCCATCAGCAACTCGCGCATAATCGACTATGATGCCAGGGAGGGCAAGGTCGCCTACGACTACAAGGACTATCGACATGTCGGCTGTCACAAGACGATGCGCATGAGTGCCGTGGACTTCCTCCACCTCTTCTCGCTCCATGTCCTGCCTCCCGCCTTCGTGCGCATCAGGCACTACGGCCTGCTCTCGCCCTCATGCAGAGACAAGCTCCGCAAGGTGCAGGAGCAGCTCGGAGGAACGCCCGTCCCAAAGGAGAGGCGCAGGAAAACCTACGAGGAGGTCTGCCGGGAGCAGGGATGGGAGGTCGGCATCTGCCCGCACTGCAAATGCAGGATGATTGTCACTCAGACCATCGCACCCGCAAGGGCACCGCCTTTGTCTGCCCACGTCCGCACGGCATCCGTATAGCCCTCCACCACGCAGTCCGTCAAACCATGATTCTTGGCGGACGGCCACTATAGTGCCCATACGTGACTGTTTCAGCGTTTCAAAGACCGATTCGGCTGGCTCACCAGCCTCTTATCTACATCGCGGACGGCTTATTCGTCACCGCATCCGCTGATTTTCTTCTTCCCTGACGATGCACGACCGAGGTACAAACCAAGGTTAATCCCCATAGATTCACGCACGCACACCGTACAACATGGTCTTCATATGGCCTTGAGGCCACACGAAGACCTCTTTAGTTT
>FLNV01001670.1_pt1 | contig 14961 bp, 12 predicted proteins | sample 1140351 | NCBI WGS metagenome assembly FLNV01 (sample SAMEA3878207, study PRJEB12797) | bioreactor metagenome | biome: Moose rumen | place: Sweden | collected 2011-10 | reverse complement strand
CTGCTGAGCTCGACGGTGTAGGTGCCGCTGGCGGCTGAGGTGAAGGGGATGATGACCACCTGCTGCACGGAGGTGTTCACCACGGTGCTGTAGACCACAAGGCCTGCCTCGTTGTAGATGGAGATGCTCACATTGCCGAAGTCCTGGTTGAAACCAATGTAAACGGAGTTTTCGTTGGCACCAGCGACTACGGCGTTGGGAGATGCATTGCAATCTAATTTGCCTCGCAAATCAATTTTTGAATAACCCGCTGGGAGATTGTCCCCGTCATTATAATAATAGGAGGACGTTTCATAGTTTACTGCCTGAACTTGTGAAGCACTCAAAGCCAATATGCAGAGTCAGGCAAAAATAAATACTTTTTTTTTCATAACTGAATCGCTTTTGTTTGACATTATTTGTTCATCGCAAAAGTAGATTTCATTTGATGTATTCCGAACTTCTTTCCTAACTAAATCTTATAATTATTTTCTATCCCATTGATTATAAATAAAATAAATTCCGGCCATTCCGAATGTTATTCCGAAGTATCAGGTTTTTTCATGGAAAAATGATAGGAGAAAAAGGGCCAAAAACATATGATATTTATGGTAATTAGATGCCTTCCGAAACGGATTTTATCTTTTTCCTGCTCCGATTGCGTATCTTATCCACCATGTCGGTGCTTTTGTGAAGCAATAAGGCTTCGTCGTGCCGAGAGACGCCAATGTATGACAGAATTACATCTTTCTTTTCCAATTCATCCAAGCCAAATTTCTCTTGACTTACAATTTCCCTCAATTGGGGATATAGACGGTCGACAGCATCCATGATAGCCTTCCAGTGATCTTGGTTGCCGAAGACAGATTTCTCCAATTTGTTCAACAATTCTTCATCGCCTTTGTTCTCCATAAAGATATGTAGGCGTAGCATGACGTCGTGTTCTTTTTTTAGTGATTGTGAAAGCAACTCGCCGTATTCAGTTGTCGCCTTTGCTTGTGTATTTAGCTTTTCAAGCAAATCTTGATAAGCCAATTCGTTTTCATGACACTTTTGTGACAGATTGATTCGGTTTTGTTCTTGTATCTCGTTCTTTTGTGCCAATTCCTTGTTTTGCTGCATGAAATGGAAGAGGTTGGCTTTGGCCTCGGCTTCCTCCTTCCGTGTTTGTGCCAATTTAATTCTCGACAAAGCAAAAGCAATCAATCCCAAAATAGCCACCATGCTTATGACAATAATACCCCGATGCCTCTGTATGATTTTTTGGTTCATAGTGTTTTGCAGGCTTTCGTAGTCGTACTGTTGTTGGATGCGGTATACACTTTGCTTGTTTCGTTTCTGCATCACTTCATTTTGAAGTATTTCATGTTTTTCGCGGTAAGACAATGCCAACGAATCATTGCCTTGGCTTTTGGCAAAACGCGACAATGCGTTATAAACTGAGACCTTGGTTTCGTCATTCGCTTTGACGTTAGGCAGCAAGTCCTCAAGCTGATTATAGTAGAACGCAGCTGAATCCAATTTGCCATAATGGATGTATGTGTCTCCTAAATTAAGGTAAAGTAGAGGTAACTTGCTGCTATCGGGTTCGGCTTCAATTTGCTTTAGGAAGTGAATGGCCTTTTCATATTTTCCTTGTAACTGACATAATACAGCGTAATTGTTCATCACTTTATTCCTCATTTTGGATGAAATTCCTTTAGGGGCACAAGCAAGACTCTGGTCAAGGCACATTGCCGTACTGTCGTATTCGCCACCAAGCATATAGCAACAAGCCATGCAATTCAGCACCTTTGCACGCTCAGGCTGCTGATTATACATTCTCTTATTTGCCATCTTAAATAGAATCAAAGATTCGTATTCCATACCATCATCATACAGCATCTTCCCCATCCGATACTCCGCCCGTCCCACGGTAAGGCTGTCGCCAACTAAATTTCCATATTGCTCCGCCTCCTTGAACGACCGCATGGCGGTCTCCTTCTCGTCGTAGTGCTGCTGCACGAAGCCGCTGTAGAGCGCGGCATGGGCGGCCTTGGCGTAGTCTTTTTTCTTGGCATAATAGGCGGCGGCGCGTTCCAGCTCGGGGCTGGTGCTAGGGTTGGGGCGGTCGTCGAAGAAGTCGTCGTCCATCACGGGCGACAGCTCCTGCCCATGGTCGCCAAAGAGGACCTCGGCCTGCAACAGGGCCATGTCCATGCGCTCGCGCTCGCCGAAGTTCGCAGGCATGTGCAACACGCTGTCGATCAGCCGCACGGTGCTGTCGGGCAGGGTGTCGGCCAAGCGCTCGGCACGGCGCACCATGCGACGCGCTTCGCGCGTGGTGCTGTCGCAGGCGCTAAGGCCAGTCAGCAGCAATAACACTATGATGGCCCATTGCTTCATCGGTCATTCCCTCTCTATTCCTGGGAACGGTCTGGCAAACACCTCCGGGAAAGGGGTGTCAAACTCCAAATCCTTCTTTTTGACGGGATGGTGGAAACAGAGCTTGTAGGCATGGAGGCAGAGGCGGCCCAACGAGTTGTCGTAGGCGTCCGAGTCGGGCGCGTGGCCGTATTTCGGGTCGCCCACCACGGGATGCCCGATGTCGGCCATGTGGACGCGGATCTGGTTCTTACGGCCCGTTTCCAACTGTAGCTCCACCAAGGAATACCTTGGCGTGGAGTATAGGGTCTTGTAGAAAGTCTCCGCAAACTTGCCGCCATTGTCGACGGGACTCGAATAGGTGACGAAAGCCTTGTTGTCCTTCAGCCACGACCGCACCACGCCTTCCTTCTTCTCCATGCAGCCGCACACCACGGCCACATAACGGCGGTCGTAGACGGTGTTTTTCCAGTCTTCCTCAAACATCAGCGCCACTTCCTTGCTCTTGGCGAACAGCATCAGGCCGCTGGTGTCGCGGTCGAGGCGGTGGATTGTGTGGGCGCGACAGCGTTGCTGTGTGTATATAAAGTATTGGTTCAGAATGCTTTGTGCGGTGTCTTTCTCTTTGGTGGGACTGTTGGTCAGCAGGCCTTCCTTCTTGTCGATGACCAAAAGGTATTTGTCTTCATAGACGATGTTCAGCCAAGGGTTGCGGTAGCGTTCCTTCGCCGTGGGCTTGCCGATTTCGACGACCATGCCTGGCTCAAGGGCGAAGTCGAATTGCGTGGTGCGCTCGCTGTCAACGGAAACCACTTTGTTGGCTAACATTCGCTTCACCTTGCTGCGGCTGATGCCGTCCAATTTCTTCATCAGGAAGTCCATCAGCTGCGACGGCTCTGTGACGTTGAATTTCAATGGGTTACTCTTTGAATGAGGGACTCTTTTTTTGTTGTTTTTCATGGAATCCAAAAATCTAAATCTTAAATTCTAAATCGCAAATCAAAACGGGACGGGTTCGTCGGAAGTGATGGAAGGATAAGGCTCCATGCCTTCGTCGTCGTTCATTTTTGAACCGATGACCATCGCCGGTGTCTCGAATCCGGTGTTGGGGCCGATGGTGGTGAACTCGCTGTTGTCGAAGCCTTGCTCAAACTCCTCGAAACGGGCGTATTGTCCCACGAACCGCAGTTCCACCTCGCCCAATTTGCCGTTACGGTGCTTGGCGATGTCGATGATGCTGTAGCCCTTGGGCTTGTCCTCTGCATCGGCTCCATCTTTGTAATACTCAGGACGATAGATGAACATCACCATGTCGGCATCTTGCTCGATGGCGCCCGACTCGCGCAAGTCGGAGAGGATGGGCTTCTTCGAGCCGGGACGTTGTTCGACGCTACGGCTCAGCTGCGAAAGCGCCAGAACGGGGATTTCCAACTCCTTGGCCAAACTCTTGAGCGAGCGTGAGATGGTGCTGATTTCCTGCTCGCGGTTGAGGCCCTTGTCGCTGCCCTTGGCCGTCATCAGTTGCAGGTAGTCGATGAAAATCATCTGTATGTCGTGCTGTTGCTTCAGCCGGCGGCATTTGGCGCGCAACTCGAAGATGGAGAGCTGGGGCGTGTCGTCGATGTAGATGGGCGCGTCGGTCAGCGGGGTGACTTTGGTATTCAGCTGCTGCCATTCGTATTCGGCCAAGTCGCCCGAGCGCAGCTTGTCGGCGGTGAGCGAGGTCTCGGTCGAAATCAGGCGGGTGACCAATTGCACCGACGACATCTCCAACGAGAAGAAAGCCACAGGCCGGTTGAATTGGACTGCCGCGTTGCGGGCCAAGTTGAGGGCGAAGGCGGTCTTACCCATGCTGGGACGTGCGGCCAAGATGATGAGGTCCGACTTCTGCCAGCCTTGCGTGATTTGGTCCAAGGCCGTGTAGCCCGACGGCACGCCGCGCAGCTTGTTGTCGGCGTTCTTGGCGTTCTGGATCTCCTTGATGGCCTTGCTCACCAAGTCCTGCATCGAGTCGTAGCTGCGGCGCAGGTTGTTCTCGCTGATTTGGAACAGGTTGTTCTCGGCCTTGTCCAACAGGTCGAACACGTCGGTGGTGTCCTCGAAAGCCTCGTGGATCATGTCGGACGAAATCATAATCAACTGACGTTGAATGTGTTTCTGCATGATGATACGGGCGTGGTATTCGATGTTGGCCGCCGAAACGACGCGGTTGGTGAGTTTCGAGATGTAGTAGGCGCCACCGACCATCTCCAACTCGCCTCGTTGCTTTAGTTCGTTGGTAACGGTCAGGATGTCAATGGGTTCCGACTTCCCGAAAAGGTCCTTGATGGCGGCGAAAATCTTTTGGTGCTTGTCGAGATAGAAAGCGTCGGGGGTGAGGATGTCGATGACTTCGTTGACGGCTTCTTTTTCGAGCATGAGGGCGCCGAGCACCACTTCCTCAAGGTCGGTGGCTTGGGGAGGGATACGCCCTTGGTTGGCAAGGACTTGCTCAGGTGTCATCAGGTTGCGTTTGGCCATGTCGCCGAAGGGACGGCGTGTTGTGGTATCGTTTGGCATAATGGATTACGTTTTTGAGAGGGCAAAGTTACGAATTAAATACCGCCCTTCCTTTGCTCTTTTCGGGAAGTTATCAACTACTTGAAAAGGTGTTGATAAGTTTTTGCAACCACTTCATTCTCAGCAATCAAGTCTTCGCGTGCCTGTTGATAACCTAAGAGGTCGTCGCTAATGGCTTCCACGATGATACGGCTGTGCTCAAACAGTTTGGCCTCGCCAAAAAGCGCGGTTTCAAGGCGTTGCAAAGTCATCCCTCGCTTGATGGCGGGGTGGTAGAAACGGGCCTCTTGGAGCACGTTGAAGAGGTTGAAGACCTTGTGGCCCACCGATTGGTTTTGGATGATTTCGTGGCGCAAAAGGGTGGTGGTCAGGTTCTGCGGCGTGAAGCAGACGATCAATTCGTAACGCGACAGCTTGTCAATCAGCAGGTTGATGGCTTCGCGCCAACGAGAATGGTCCTCGAAACAGTCCCAGACGAAACATTCTGAGGCATCAGCAGCCATGTCATTCCCGCGTGGATATGTGGGGAGCATGGAATCTATGGCTGCGTCATGTTTTTGCTCGCCCTGTAAGGCAAACGCCAAAATCATCTCCTCGTAGGGCTTCGTCCCATCGATTTCGGGCACGGCGGGACGGTGGAGCAGCAGGTTCAAATAACCGACGGATTTCGGCTTGGGCTGTGGCGCCAACGAGTAAAGTGTCTTGTAATCAATGTAATACGAGTTGGTTTCCAAGGCTTCGATTTGATGGGCTTCTTCAGAGTCTGGCTCCACTTGCTGCAACATCTTGGCGTTGGTGTTCACGCCGTTGAAGTAGTTCCGGAACAAGGTCGCGTCGTCCATCGCGGTGGTGAAAAGGAAGCTGTTTTTCGGCACATGTTTCCAGCAATGGCCTTGAAAATCGCAAGGGTAGGGGTTGTGGCACTGCGTCCCGATGTCGACCAAAGGCGCATGGGGCAGGGCGACGACGGCTTTCAATCGCTCCACGTTTTCCGCTACAAATGCTTCTCTTTCAGTCACATAATCCATGACGGACTCCATCTTGAACAGATGCTTCACGTCGATGGGGCCGTTTTTCACATAGTCGCCGTTGAGGTACATCAGGCGGAAGTCGCTGAGCGGCACCCCGCAACCGTGCAGCACATAGTATTGCAGCGCGGCGTCATTATAATAGGTGTCGCTGAGGCGCATCGAGCTTTTCACCTCCACGGCCAACCATTTGTCGCCGTCGCGGACAAGCATGTCGAGCATGATGAGCGTGTCATTGTATTGGAAAACAGCCTCATACATCACATTGACGGCGGGGTTGTTGAGGTTGTCCATCGTTTCTTGCGCCTTCTTGGGAAACAGCGACGGCGTGTTGGGCGACATGTCGACGCCGCCAGGGAAGACCTCATGCGCCAGCACACCCACATCGGTGCCGCGCTGGAACTTGGCCCTTTGCTCGATGCTGAGCTTGTCGCGCAGGTAAGGGTGCTTTTTCTGCATATACAATGCCTTCTCGCACTGCAAGCCCTTGATATACGTCGATTTGGAGAGGATGTGCATGGTCAGTTGGTGTAGTCCACTTGGTCGTCTGTGATGAGCGGCAAGTAGTTGAAGCGGCGCATGAGTTGGGCGATGGCGAGTACGTCCTTCTGGCAGTAGGTCTTGATGCGTTCAAGGTCGTTTTCCTGCCAATACACGCGGCCCACTTCGCTGCCGTTGATGTCGTCCTTGGGCGTGGGGATGTCGAGGATGGCGCAGAGCAAATCCAAGGAGGTGTAGCTCTTGTAGTCGCCAAACTTCCAGAGTTCCATCGTGTCGATGAAGTTGGTCTCCCAAGGCTTCTTGCCCGCAACTTGCAGAATGCGAGGGATTTGTATGCTGTTGACGAGCATACGGCGGGCGATGTAGGGGAAGTCGAACTCCTTGCCGTTGTGGGCGCAAAGTTGGGCATCGGACGTGTTGTAAAAGCGGTTCAGCATGTCGGCGAAGTCGGTCAGCAGGGCTTTCTCGTCGTGGCTGTAGAACGATTTCAGGCGAAAACGCTCGCCGTTGAAGAAACCCACTGAGATACAGACGATTTTGCCAAATTCCGCGTAGATGGCGGCGCGGTCGTAGAGTGATTCGGGCGTGGCGTTTTCGTCGCCTTTGGCGAGCTGTTCGGCCTTGTGCGCCCACAGTTTCTGTATCCTTTCGCTGAGTTGGTCGTAGGTTTTCTCATGCGAAACGGTCTCGATGTCGAGGAAGAGGATTTTGGAGAAGTCGGTCATATCAGTTAGCAGTTAATAGTTAATAGTTATCAGTTGTCAGTTATCAGTTATCAGTTGTCGGTTGTCGCTTTGCGTCATCGCGAGGAACGAAGCGATCCAGATTATAAGTTGTTCAGTTGAGGTCCCTGAGCTTGTCGAAGGGCCGATTGTTATTTATCTAATTTCTTGAAATTCATCATATTTCCCAGTCGGTGTCATTGCCTTGATTTTCATGTCCGTTATATAAGAATAAGGTGTGCCTTCGCCGCAAAGCAGGGTAAAGCGTTCCAAGTCCTGCTCGTCGCCCTCGGCCACGATGTGGACGCAGTCGTCGGCATGGTCGTTTTCCACGAAACCGTTCACCTCGCATTGCAGGCCGTAGCGATGCACATAACGGCGGAAGCCTACATTGAACACACGTCCGTAAATCCTTATGTCATAGGCTTTTGTCATATTGCAAACTTGATTTCGGGTACTTGTTTCAGGTCATCGTAAACGGCATTCATCTGTTCTTGGCTGTCGAGGTCGATGTTGTAGGTGTAGGTGATGTAACTGCCTTTGGCACTGGCTCTTGCGCTGACAAAGCTGTGTACGGTCTGGCATTCGGTGAACACGCGGCTGATATTGGCCTTGCTCTCTTCGATGGGGATGGTGGCCGCCACGATGACCTTGATGTCGAAGTTCTGCGGGAAGATGAGTTTCTGTTGTTCGTCCATAGCGGAAGGCTTTTGACTGCAAAATTATGAAATTTGCGTGATGGGTTTCCGGTTTTTGCCGTGTTTTTGTTATTTTTGCCGAAAAATATGCGCACTATGGCAAGAAAACTGAACAGAATCCTTTTCACGATTCGCGACGGCGAGGACTTCATCCCGCTCATCTCCCTGCTGAAGGCTTGCGAGGTGGTGTATTCCGGCGCAGAGGCCCAAGAGGTGGTCGCGGCGGGAATGGTGCTCCGTAACGGCGAGGTGGAAACCCGCAAGCGGGCGAAGATCAAGGCAGGGGAGACCATCGTCTTCGAGAACTACGAAATCTTTGTGGATTATCCCAGTGATTGACCAAAACGAAAAAACGCAGCCGATTCGGCTGCGTTTTTTCATTCCGCGATTTCCGCGATTTCTGCGTGAAACAAACCCTTATTATTCCGCGCTGAACTTGCAAACCAGGTTCCTGTCGCCGTAGGCGTCGTCGATGCGGGTGACGTGCGGGAAGTACTTGTCCTGTACGTCGTTCTTCATCGGGAAGCCGGCCTCTTCGCGGGTGAAGGGGAAGTTCCACTCGTTGGCCATCAGCATCTCGGCGGTGTAGGGCGCGTGGCTGATGATGTTGTTGCCCTTCTCGGCCTTGCCGTCCTCGATGTCCTTGATTTCCTTGCGGATCTGGATCATGGCTTCGACGAAGCGGTCAAGCTCGGCGATAGGCTCGCTCTCGGTGGGTTCCACCATCAGGGTCTCGTGGACGGGGAACGCCACGGTGGGCGCGTGGAAGCCGAAGTCCATCAGACGCTTGGCGATGTCGATGGCGGCCACGCCCGTCGCCTTGTTGATGCCGTTGATGTCAAGGATCATCTCGTGGGCCACATGGCCGTGGTTGCCGGTATACAGAATCGGGTAGTAGTCCTTCAGCCTGTCCTTCAAGTAGTTGGCGTTCATGATGGCACCCAAGGTGGCTTGCTTCAGGCCTTCGCCGCCCAACATCTTGAGGTAGCAGTAGGTGATGGTGAGAATCTGTGCGCTACCAAACGGAGCGGCTGACACTGCGCCTTCTTGCTTCTCGCCGCCGCAGTGGAACAGGATGTGCGAAGGCAAGTAGGGCTTCAGGTGTTCGGCCACGCCGATGGGACCCACGCCGGGACCGCCGCCGCCGTGTGGGATGGCAAAGGTCTTGTGGAGGTTGAGGTGGCACACATCGGCACCGATGTAGCCAGGGCTGGTCAGACCGACCTGGGCGTTCATGTTGGCACCGTCCATATAGACTTGACCGCCGTTGTCGTGGACGATTTTCACTAAGGTGCGGATGCCGTCCTCATAGATGCCGTGGGTCGAGGGATAGGTGACCATGAAGGCAGCCAAGTTGTCCTTGTATTGCTCAGCTTTTGCCTTGGCGTCGTCAAGGTTGATGTTGCCGTGCTCGTCGCAGGCCACCACCACCACTTGCATCCCGGCCATAGCCGCCGAAGCGGGGTTGGTGCCGTGGGCCGAAGCGGGAATCAGGCAGATATTTCTGTGTCCTTGACCATTGGCCTCTTGGTAACGACGGATGGTGAGCAGGCCGGCATATTCGCCGCTGGCACCGGAGTTGGGCATGAAGCTCATACCCTTGAAGCCCGTGATTTCGCAGAGGTCTTTCTCCATCTCGGCGATGAGTTCGAGGTAGCCTTCGGCTTGGTCGGCGGGCACGAAGGGGTGGATGTTGCCGAACTCAGGCCAGCTGAGGGCATACATCGAGGTGGCGGGGTTCAGCTTCATCGTGCAGCTTCCGAGCGGAATCATGCAGCGGTTGAGGCTGAGGTCGCGGTTTTCGAGTTTCTTCATGTAGCGCATCATGTCGGTCTCGCTGCGGTACTTGAAGAACAGCGGGGCTTGCATGAACTTGCTGGTGCGGCGCATCTCGGGTTGGATGCCGCTGAACTTGGAGCAGTTGGGGTCGCAAACCAGCTCTTCGTGCTGTTTGCCAAGGGCTTCGGCTACGACAATGCCGATTTCGTTGAGGTCTTCCTTGGTCGTGGTCTCGTCGATGCTGATGCCAAAGTGCTGCTTGTCGATGATGCGGAAGTTCATGCCGTGTCTCTCGGCGGCTTCCTTCACCATGCAGGTGCAGACGTCGTCGGGCATTTCGAACAGCAGCGTGTCGAAGAAGTGCTGGTTGAGTTGCTTCACGCCGAGTTTGGCCAATTCGCCGCAAAGTTTGCCGGCCAAGCAATTAATATGGTGTGCGATTTCCGTCAAGCCGTCGGGACCGTGATAGACGGCGTAGAAGCCCGACATGATGGCGAGCAGGGCTTGAGCCGTGCAGATGTTCGACGTGGCTCTTTCGCGCTTGATGTGTTGCTCGCGGGTCTGCAAAGCCAGACGGTAGGCGGGATTGCCGAGGGCGTCGATGCTGATGCCGATGATGCGGCCGGGCATCTCGCGCTTGTAGGCTTCGGTGGTGGCGAAGTAACCGGCATGGGGACCGCCGAATCCCATCGGCAGGCCGAAACGCTGGTTGGAACCCAAAACCACGTCGGCACCCCATTCGCCGGGAGGCGTGATGAGGGTGAGGCTCAAAAGGTCGGCGGCAACGGCCACTTGCATGCCTTTGGCTTTCCATTCGGCGACCTTGGCACGGTTGTCAATGATTTCGCCGAACTGGTTGGGGCACTGGATGAGCACGCCGAAATATGCCTCGCTGCAATCGAACTTGTCGATGTCGTCAACCTCCACTTCGATGCCTTGGAAATGGGCGCGGGTCTTGATGACTTCGATTGATTGTGGGAACACGTCGTTGGCGACGAAGAACTTCTTCACGCCGGCCTTCACTTGGGCGCGGCTGCGGCTGTGCCAGAACATCAGCATGGCTTCGGCGGCGGCGGTGCCTTCGTCCAAAAGGCTGGCGTTGGCCAACGGCAGGGCGGTGAGGTCGCTGATGACGGTCTGGTAGTTCACCAAGGCTTCGAGGCGGCCTTGCGAAATCTCGGCCTGATAGGGCGTGTAGGAGGTGTACCAGCCCGGATTCTCAAGGATGTTGCGCATGATGACGCCCGGGGTGATGGTGTTGTAGTAGCCCAAGCCGATGTAGGTGCGGAACTGCTTGTTTTTCGCGCCGATGGCTTTCAGGTGGCTGATGACTTCGTATTCGCTCATGCCTTCGCCGAGGTCGAGCGGCTTCGGGAGGCGGATTTCGGGAGCGATGATTTCGTCGACAAGTTGTTCTTGCGATGCCACACCGATGACCTTGAGCATCTTTTCAGCATCCGATGCGGTGGGTCCGTTGTGGCGTTTGATGAAGTTGTTTCTGATCATTGTTGAAATGTTTATTGTTGATTTGTTTGATTGTTGTTATTCTATTGCGTTGAGCTTGTTCTTCAAGTCGTCGATGGTGCTGAGGCTTTCCAATTCGGTGGCGGGAACCTTACGCAGTTTGCCCGACCATTCCTTGAAAGCGGTGGTGTTCTGCAGGATGGTAAACCGCAGATAGTCATATTCTTCGCCAGAGGCTTGGCCTTTGTTGTTAAAGAATAGGTCATGATAAGGATCCATCATGATAGTGCGTTGGTGGATCAAGGCCCAAAACTCTTGCTTGAATTGCTCGTTGGGCGTGTCGGCGACGGTTTGCTGGGGTTCGGCCACGGGTTCTTCCGTCACTTCGGACGCGACTTCGGCTTGTGGCTCGGCGGGTGTCTCGATGCTCGTCGTATCCACTGCTGTCGTCTCCGGCTCGGATGTGTCGGGTTCGGGGTTGACCACCGTCGGCTGCGCTTTGGGTGGGCGGTTCGGCTTGGGGTCCTTGAATACGCCTGCGGCCAAAACCACGATGATGGCGATGACCGCGACGATGGCTAATGCCAAGATCAATTTCCAAAGGTTCGACTTGAGTTTCTCGTTGAACGGCTCTTTCTCATATTCGGCAATGAGTTTCCCGTCATAAACTTGGTTGCTGGCATTGGGGTCGAATCTGAAACCAGAAAACACATATCCTTTGGGTGGGATGATATATTCTTGGACATCATGTCCGTCTTCAAAAATAGAATAGGGGCAACCGTCCATCTTTTTTCCGGCCCCCGGGTCGATGCTGTAATGCTTTTCGGTGAAATCCGCCATTTCGGAGTTTATTGCAGGGTCTTGTTTAATGAGATGTAGTCAGGGTAGGCAAGTTGTTGGTTGCCGATGCTGATGTATGGCTTCAGTTTGACGCCCACATTGACAGGGTCGCTGCTAGCTCCGGCTAATTTGAAGGCAAGGTTGACGATGGCATCAGCCGATTCGCCACTGAACAGCTGGAACAGATCGGTGGAGATGGGGATGGTGATGGTGTTGCTCGCATTGGCAGGCACATTGAGGCTGTTGTTGAGCGTAGAGGTGATGACTTCCTTCCCGTTGAGGCTCACGACATAGTCCATCTTGGCCATCGAAGCGGCGATTGAATTGGGGTTCGAGACGTCTAAGTTGACGTTGAAAGTCACGGGCAAAGTCCTGTTGCTGATGGCGTTGACGAGGGCCAAGCCTTGCGTGATGCTAAGGTTGTCTCTGGTCATGCCCTTGCTCAGGTTGACACCCAGCATCTGAATCTGGTTGACGCTGTTGAAATCGAATGAACAGTTGGCGAAGTTGGCCATTTGGGCAACTTGATTCAATACGTCACAAGATGCGAGTCCCATCGTGACGCACAGGATAATGAGGGCTTTCTTAAGTTTTGACATTTCTGTAAAGTTTTTATTATCAATAAATTAAATTACTCGTTTTCAGTGTTGGGCATGGTTGTTTTTACCATGCGCTACAATTTTGCAATAATACGAAAAAAGTCGGACACGCAGCCCGACTTTTTTGGAAAATATTTTTTGCCGTCATTCCTCTCCACGGCGCGAGGCGCGTTTGCGCTCCAATTCGTCGAGGATGATCTTGCGCAGGCGCAGGCTCTTGGGCGTCACCTCCAGATACTCGTCGTCGCGGATGTATTCCATATATTCCTCAAGCGAGAAACGCACAGGCGGCACGAGGCGGATGGCCTCGTCGCTGCCTGAGGCACGCACATTGGTCAAGTGCTTGGTTTTGTTTACGTTGATGACGATGTCGTTCGAGCGCGTGTTCTCGCCGATGACTTCGCCGGCATACACGTCCTCATTCGGGTTGATGAAGAAAGTGCCACGGTCTTGCAGCTTCCAGATGGCGTAGGGGATGGCCTGGCCGGTTTCCATCGAAATCAGGGCACCGGTGTTGCGGCTCGGCATCTCGCCCTTCCATGGCTCGTAGTCCTTGAAGCGGTGAGAGACGATGGCCTCGCCCTCGGTGACGGTCAACAGCGTGTTTCTCAGGCCGATAAGTCCGCGTGAGGGGATGTCGAAGTCGAGGCACATGCGGTCGCCTTTGGGCTCCATCTGGGTCATCTCGCCCTTGCGTGTGCTCACCTGCTCGATGACACGACCGGCAAAGTCTTCGGGCACGAGGACGGTCAAGGCTTCGATAGGTTCGCACTTCACGTCGTCAATGTATTTGACAATGACCTTGGGCTGGCCGAGTTGGAACTCATACCCCTCGCGGCGCATGGTCTCGACGAGGATGCTGAGGTGCAGGATGCCGCGACCGTAAACCATCAGAGAGTCGGGCGAATCGGTGTCTTCCACCTTCAGGGCGAGGTTCTTCTCGGTCTCCTTGTAGAGGCGCTCGCGCAGGTGGCGCGAGGTGACGTATTTGCCTTCCTTGCCGAAGAACGGCGAGTTGTTGATGGTGAACAACATGCTCATCGTAGGCTCATCGACATGGATGGGCGGCAGCGGCTCGGGGTTCTCGTAGTCGGCCACGGTGTCGCCAATCTCGAAGTCTTCGATGCCCATCAGCGCGATGATGTCGCCCGCCTCGACGGGCTTCTTGGTGCGTTCCTTGCCCAAGCCCTCAAAGGTGTAGAGTTCCTTGATGGTCGACTTGGTCACCGAGCCGTCGCGTTTCACCAACGAGACGTTCATTCCGGCTTGCAGCACGCCGCGTTTCAGTCGGCCCACGGCGATGCGGCCCACGTATGAACTGTAATCCAACGAAGTAATCAGCATCTGAGGCGTGCCTTCCTCGAACTTCGCGGGCGGGATGGTGTCGATGATGACATCCAAAAGATAAGAAACGTTGTCGGTGACGTGGTTCCAGTCGTCCGACATCCAGCCTTGCTTCGACGAGCCGTAGACGGTGGGGAAGTCCAATTGGTCTTCGGTCGCGCCGAGGTTGAACATGAGGTCGAAGACGGCCTCTTGCACTTCGTCGGGACGGCAGTTGGGCTTGTCTACCTTATTAATGACCACGATGGGCTTCAGGCCGAGTTCGATGGCTTTTTGCAGCACGAAACGGGTCTGTGGCATGGGGCCTTCGAAGGCGTCGACCAACAGCAGCACGCCGTCGGCCATGTTCAAGACGCGCTCCACCTCGCCGCCGAAGTCGGCGTGGCCAGGGGTGTCGATAATATTGATTTTCACGTCCTTGTAGCGAACGGAGACGTTTTTCGAAAGGATGGTGATGCCGCGTTCGCGCTCGAGGTCGTTGTTGTCCAAGATGAGTTGGCCCGGCGCCTCGTCCGACTCCTTGAAGAGTTGCGACTGGTAAAGGATGCGGTCCACGAGGGTGGTTTTGCCGTGGTCGACATGGGCGATGATTGCTATATTTCTGATATTCTGCATTTTAGTAAAAATTTTCGCAAGTTTTGAAGGCGCAAAGGTACGAAATAAAGTGCATTCCTATAATGAGTTCATTCAAAAAAACGCCGTAAAATTCCCCACTTCGATGCGGCAAAAATAGGAATAATAACAGCACTGTTTTATGTTTTGAAACAGGAAGGTGGTATTTTTGGCCCGAAAAATAATAGATTGATGAAATGAATAGTGATAGGATTTGGGCAAAAAAAGACGAGGCGACCGAAATCGCCCCGAACTTGATGTTTTCACAACGGAATAATCCTTATTGTGAATTGCTGCTTATCTTGTGCTGCAAAAATAGATATTTTTTCAATGCGGCAAGTGCTTTTTTTGAAAAAAATAGTAATTTTGACGGAATTTTTTGATTATTGACCATCATACATTTCAGAAAAGATGAAGAAAATACTTGGACTTGACTTGGGAACCAACAGCATCGGCTGGGCTGTGGTGAATG
>FLNV01000807.1_pt1 | contig 15025 bp, 14 predicted proteins | sample 1140351 | NCBI WGS metagenome assembly FLNV01 (sample SAMEA3878207, study PRJEB12797) | bioreactor metagenome | biome: Moose rumen | place: Sweden | collected 2011-10 | reverse complement strand
TTTCTCAGACCGCCACACCACACCCCTGCCCTGTCCACCGACACACTGTCGGTCGAGCCGGCACGGGTGATGAGGCTCATACGCGGGCGCTTCACGGGCACGAAGGTCTATAGCCAGCCATACACGGCCTGGCAGTCCTGCCCACCTACCGAGATGCGTCCGCCAAGTTTTGTCGAAGACCGCATCACGTCGCTCTACACCGCCATCACGTTCAATATGCTCGATGAAAACCGCTTCATGCTCTACCGCCGCAAAGACCGCCGTCCTCTGCGTATCATCAGATACAACGGCGACAACTACGATGAGCTGCTCGACTATCTGATGGTCAGCAACAAGCGTGTATGGCGCCGACGGCGTGTCACGCTTGAAGAGGGCAAGCTATATTGCCTCAGCCCGCAACAACGCATACGCACACTCTCGCCTGCCAGCCAGCTGCTGGCCAAAACACGCAACAGCTACCTGATACGCAACGGATTGTACAACAATCTGTGTCTGTCGTACCACATTGCCTGCTATCTGGCGCGACACTACCCTTCGATACGTTTTGTCAAGACGCTCAACTACAACAGACTGGCAGTGCAGCACACTTTCTACGACCTACGCAGACTGCAGAAGGTGCCACTTGGCTCCATCGCACGCCGTGCCAAGGTGTGGGTGGTCGTGGATCCAGAACGCGAGCTGGCCGACTTCGAGCTTGACATGCTGCCACAGCCGCTGATAGACGACTATCTCGATACCGACGACTTTTACAAGGAGTTTCAAATCGTACGCCGCAACGGTCTGAAAGGCGTGCGCGCATGGCACTACCACTGGCTGGTGCCGCCGCTTTTCCCCGACATACGCGTACGCAACTACCACGCCCTGGTCATGGGATTCAACCACAAGTGGGCAGTCTTCTCGCTATGCAGGGAGTGCTTCCTGTCGCGTTTCATCTACGACTCTGTCACATACGACCGCGACCATGGCTGCATCTACGGCTTCTGCGGAGACAGCCGTCATATCATAGCCCGCTTCAACTACAATGAGTTCTGATACCACACGTGTACAATGAATTCTGATACTACACGTGCGAGTCGGTCAGAAGCGTCCCGGCAGTGCCATCAGCTGGTAGAACAGCGTCATAGCCATGCGCTTGTGGCCTAAGTCGTTGGGGTGCAGGCGGTCGTTGCCATGGCCAAAGTAGTCCTGCAGTTCGTGCATGGGGTACAGTCCGCTTGAGGCGTTCCAATCTACTACAGGCACGGCCCACACGTTGCCGGCCTCCTTTACGCACTGCACATAGTCGTCAATAAAGAGCCCTTGCCGGTTGGCATAGTCCTCAGTGGGCTGCCAGTTTTTATCGTTGGCATAGAAACGCGCACGATGTATCGGTGTCAGCAGCACTATCTGCTTAGTAGGATACATGCGCTTCAGCGAGTCGAGCGCCATGTTTATACGCCCCCTCAGGCTGCCCTTGTCGGTACTGAGGCTGCGGTGGCGGCGCAACTCGTTGTGCCGGGTCTTGCCACCGTGGGCATATACGACCGAATCTTCCGAATAGTTGTACCACTGCCCCAGTGGCACATCGTTGTTCCAGTCGTTCGTTCCCATGAAGATGACTATGGCGTCAACCTGCTGTCCGTGTTCCTTCATCAGCAGGCTGGCCTGACGCGGCACGTCGTCCCATTGTCTTCCGCTTACGCCATATACGTATGGCTCTATGTCAAGCCACTGCCCGAGCCACCACCAATACTTCTTCTGGCTGCCCTTGTTTCTTGGGTCGGTTATGGAGTCGCCCAGGAACCCCACCCTTACCCCCTGCCAGGGGTGTTGCCATGTGCGCGACTGTGGCTCGGCCTGGACGTCAGTATCAGTGCCTTGTGCTGCAAGACGCACGGTTCCGCTCAGCAATATTAACGACACCAGCAGACAATGTCTCAATTCTTTTCCGTATTTCATGATTCAGGACTTTACAAATAGCGTGTCTTTGTTTGCCCCTCGGTAGCACTCCACTGCTGCCGAGGCGCTGCAAAGTTAACCATTTGTTTTGTTTCCCGCAAATTTTATGCTGACATAAATGCCGTTTTCCCACAGCATATAGAAAAAAAGGGGGTGTTTCGAAATTGAAATCATTTTGAAACACCCCCCCATGGGAAAATGAGAACGCTGTCAGCGAATGAACAGCAGCTCGCGATACTTCGGCAACGGCCAGCAGCTGTCATCAACTATGAGTTCCAGCTTGTCTATTTGGCGCCGAACACGGTCCATCAGCGGGGCCACGGTGTCGTGGTAGGCTATTGCCTTCTCGTGTTCGTCCTGGATTTTATTGGCCACCTTGCGCGCATTGACCAGTTCCTCCACCTGCTTCTCTATGGAGAGGGTGCGCTCAGAGATTTCCTCAATTATCTTCACATTGCGGGCAGAGAGCATTTCGGCCTTATCCACCGGGAACACATCGTACATTCTCCCCACGTTCTGTAGCAACTGGCTCTGGTAGCGCGTGGCCACGGGTATGATGTGGTTCATGGACAGGTCGCCCAGCACACGAGCCTCTATCTGCAGCTTCTTGGTGTAGGTCTCCCACTTTACCTCGTTGCGGGCCTCCAGCTCCTTGCGAGTCATCACGCCAAGGCTCTCGAACATCTGTATGCTTTCTGGGTCAAGGTAGCGCTCGAAAATCTTCGGGCACGACTTCTCTACGTCCAGCCCGCGCTTCTCTGCCTCTGCCACCCACTCGTCAGAGTAGCCGTTGCCGTCGAAGCGTATGGGCTTGCAGGTCTTGATGTCCTGGCGCAGCACGTCGATGATGGCATGGAACTTGGCGGTGTGGCCCGTGCCCTCGGCATATCGCGGATCGTCGGCTATCTCGGCGATGCGGGCTTCGACGCGCTGCTTGAACGAGACAAGGGCCTCGGCCACGGCTGAGTTCAGCGCTATCATGGCCGAGGCACAGTTGGCCTCAGAGCCCACGGCACGAAACTCAAAGCGGTTGCCCGTGAAGGCGAAGGGCGACGTACGGTTGCGGTCGGTGTTGTCGATGAAGAGTTCCGGTATCTCGGGGATGTCCATCTTCCAAACATGCTTAGCCCCCCCTGCGGCCCCCGAGGTGGCTTCTATATTCTGCAGGTCTATAGTATCTCCTTCGGGTGACGAAAGGGGAGTCTCTATACGGTTGAGCATCTCGCTCACCTGCTTGCCGAGGAACGACGAGATGATGGCAGGCGGAGCCTCGTTGGCACCCAGGCGATGGGCGTTTGAGGCACTCATGATTGAGGCTTTCAGCAGTCCGTTGTGCCTATAGACCCCCATCAGCGTCTCGACGATGAAGACAGCAAAGCGCAGATTTTGCTCGGTCGTCTTGCCGGGAGCATGCAGTAGCGTGCCCGTGTCGGTAGAGAGCGACCAGTTGTTGTGCTTGCCGCTGCCATTGATACCTGCAAATGGTTTTTCATGGAGCAACACCCGGAAGCCGTGCTTGCGGGCCACGCGCTTCATCACCGACATCAGTAGCATGTTGTGATCGACGGCCAGGTTGGTCTCTTCGAAAATCGGTGCCAGCTCAAACTGGTTAGGCGCCACCTCGTTATGGCGCGTCTTACAGGGTATGCCCAGCTCCAGAGCCACTATCTCCAGCTCCTTCATAAAGGCAGCGACCCGCTCGGGTATGGCACCAAAGTAGTGGTCGTCCATCTGCTGGTTCTTGGCCGAGTCGTGGCCCATCAGCGTGCGTCCTGTCAGCAGCAAGTCGGGTCGGGCGGCATATAGTCCCTCATCGACAAGGAAGTACTCCTGCTCCCAGCCGAGGTTAGATGTGACCTTCTTGACCTTCGGGTCGAAGTAGTGGCACACATCGGTAGCTGCCACATTCACGGCATGCAGCGCGCGTAGCAGCGGAGCCTTGTAGTCGAGCGCCTCGCCGCTATATGAGATAAACACGGTGGGTATGCACAGCGTATCGTCGATGATGAACACAGGCGAGGTGGGATCCCAGGCCGAGTAGCCTCGCGCCTCGAACGTAGAACGTATGCCGCCGCTGGGGAAGCTGGAGGCATCAGGCTCCTGCTGGACAAGCAGCTTTCCGGTGAACTCCTCCACCATGCCGCCCTTATTGTCATGCTCAATGAACGAGTCATGCTTCTCTGCCGTGCCTTCGGTCAGCGGCTGGAACCAGTGGGTATAGTGTGTTGCCCCCATCTCCGTGGCCCACTGCTTCATGCCTGCGGCCACGGCATCAGCCACCTGTCGGTCAAGTTGTGCACCGTTCTCAATGACATCAACCATCTTCTCATAGACCTCCTTGGGCAGGTACTTGTACATCTTCTCGCGATTGAACACCTTGCTGCCGAAGTAGTCGCACGGCCGATTCTCGGGTACATCCACGCTGACCGGCTTCTTCCTGAAGGCCTCGGCCACCATCTGAAATCTTAGGTTCTCCATGATTTTTCCTTTTTTTGTTATTTCGTTATTTCAACATTTCGTTATTTCGACATTTCGTTATTTCGGCATGTCGTCATTTCATCCAGCTGGCCATCCGCTCCAACGCCTCTTCCGTCCGCTCACGCGAACTGAACGCCGTGAACCTGGCGTAGCCCTCACCCGACGGCCCAAAGCCCACGCCCGGGGTACACACCACACCAGCGCCGTACAGCAACTGGTCGAAGAACTGCCATGAACCTCCACCACCCGGTATGCGCATCCACAGATATGGCGAATGCTGGCCGCCATACACCTCGAAGCCCATCTTGGCGAGCCGCTCAAGCATCAGCCTAGCGTTGTCCAGATAGTAACCTACGGTGGCCTTTACCTGCCGCTGGCCAGCTGGTGTGTATATGGCCTCGGCGGCCCGCTGCGATATGTAGCTGGTACCGTTGAACTTCGTACTCTGCCGCCTCAGCCAGAGCGGATTCAGTTCTATTCGCTCGCCGTGCAGGGTTGCCGCCGTCACCTCCTTCGGCACCACGGTATATCCACAGCGAACGCCCGTAAAGCCCGCCGTCTTCGAATAGGAGTGGAACTCTATGGCACACTGGCGCGCACCACGTATCTCGTAGATGCTGCGCGGCAGCGACGGATCCTGTATATAAGCCTCGTAGGCCGCATCGTAGAAGATGAGCGTGTCGTTCTTCAGTGCATAGCTGACCCATCGGCGCAGCTGTTCCTTGGTTATGACCGTTCCAGTCGGGTTGTTTGGGTAGCACAGGTATATGACGTCTATCCGGCGGTCGGGAATGTCGGGCACAAAACCGTTCTCGGCTGTCGATGGCAGGTAGATGACGTTGTTGAAGCGTCCGTCCTGCTGCTTCACTCCTGCACGGCCTATCATGATGTTCGAGTCGATATATACCGGGTAGATTGGGTCGCTCACGGCTATTGAGTTGTCCCAGCGTATAAGTTCCTGCGTGTTGCCCGTGTCGCTCTTGGCACCGTCGTTGACAAAGATTTCAGAAATGTCCATCTTGATGCCGCGCCGGTGGAAATCGTTCTTCACTATGGCCTCGCGCAGGAAGTCATAGCCCTGCTCTGGTCCATACCCACGGAAGCCACGCTCTGTCGAAAGTTCATCTACGGCACGGTGCATGGCCTCGGTCACGGCCGGACAGAGCGGCTGCGTCACGTCACCTATGCCGAGCGATATAACGTCCCTGCCCGGATGTGTCACCCGGAATGCATTCACCCGCTTTGCAACGTCAGAGAAAAGATAGTTGTCAGGCAGTTTCAGGAAATGTTCGTTTACTAATGCCATAAATGTAGCCCCCCTCTTATCCCCCATTGGGGGGGAAGACCAAAGCGGAGGCATCGGGTCTAAAGGGTTATTATTTTCCCCCAATGGGGGTAAGGGGGGCTTCTATTTCGCCTTCAAAGACAAACTCGGCAGGGCCTGTCAGATATACGTGGTCGTCCTGCTCGTTCCATTCCACGTCGAGCATTCCACCGTCCATTACCACACGGTTGGCGCGGCCTCCCCTTCCTGTCACGCAGGCCGCCACGGCCGTGGCGCAGGCTCCTGTGCCGCAGGCCATGGTGGTGCCGCTGCCTCGCTCCCACACGCGCACACGTATCCGTCCGTCGTCCAGCACCTGTGCAAACTCTATGTTGCAGCGTTCGGGGAAATAGGGGTGACACTCCAGGAAAGCGCCATATCTATTCAGGGGCAACTGTTCCACGTCGTCAGTGAAGATGACACAGTGCGGATTGCCCATCGAGACAAAAGTGCCACGAAACACCTTGTCCATCGCCCCCAGCGTCTGTTCCTTCATGGCCCCGTCGCCTACGCACACCAGTCGGCGGTCGGCCATCACCGGCTGTCCCATGTCAACAGTGACGCTCTCCACCACTCCAGCTTTCCGCGTGTCACCAACGTAAGCCAGATGTAGGGAGAGCGTCTTCACGCCCGACAGCGTCAACAGTCGGACGGTGGTCTTTGTGGTCAGTCCTTTCTCATAGACATACTTGCCTATACAGCGTGCTGCATTTCCGCACATCATGGCCTCAGAGCCGTCGGCATTGAATATCCGCATAGAGAAGTCAGCCTCTGGCACAGGCGACACGCCTATCATCACCAGTCCGTCGGCTCCAACGCCGGTATGCAACCTGCTGAGCGATACACTCGTCTTTTCAGGGTTGTCAATATTATATAATGTGGTATCGATGTATATGTAGTCGTTACCACAACCATGCATCTTTGTGAAGTGTATCATCTCGTTTATCATCTTTTTACCTTAAAATTCATTTGGCCGGGGCAGTGGCTTGGCCTGAAAGCCACCACAATCGCCCGTCTGCCCCGGCCATACTTAGTTACCTAAGTCTCAGGTCTTGTAAAGAAACCTTTTCTGCGTGCAAAGGTACGACAATTGGCAAAAATACGAAGAATAGAACGAGCGTTTTTTGTTTTTTGTTTTTCGCAAAATAACAAACAGTAAGATTTCTACAAGAATACATGTTCGTTTTGTAATAATCCGACACCGTACAGCTTACACATTGAAACATTGCCAAAACTGGCACACACGACAAATGCCATTACTGTATGTAGGCACAAGTTTCAATGACATATTTGGCCCTACGGCGATTTGTTGTTGCAAAAACAGGAACATAGTTTGTCCAAATGGGAACTACATTTGGCCGTTTTCCATTTTCCATTTAATTTTGCACCGACTTTTACGACCAACACTGCGGACATGGAAAAAAACAGCAATGCAAACAAGACGATACTGACCATTACAGGCAGCGACGGGACGGGCGGGGCCGGCATTCAGGCCGACATATCCACCATCACGGCCCTGGGTGGCACGCCGCTGTCGGCCATCACCACAATAACGATACAGAACACCCTGGGCATACAGGAGTTCTTCGACCTGCCACCACGTGTACTGGAACAGCAGGTGGAAGCCATCATGGAGGACGTGCGTCCCACGGCCGTCAAAATTGGCATGTTGCGCAACTGCGGCCAGTTAGAGGCGGTGGTGCGCCAACTGCGCCGCTACCAGCCAGAGTGGGTGGTATGCGACCCCGTGGAACTGACAACCCGCGGCGAGCGTCTGGTGGACGAGGGGCTGAAACAGCAGATCAGACAGGAACTGCTGCCTCTGTGCCATGTGGTCACCAGCAGGGTGCGCGTGGAGAGCCTGGTTGACTGGGACAAGCACGGTGTGCGCGGAGCTTTCTCGACAGCCATCGCCACCTGTCTGGCACAGGGCAAGACCAAAGAAGAGGCAATATGCGTAGCCACGGCCTACGTGAATCGCCAGGCTGCCATGGTCAGTCATCTGGAGGGTCGTGGTGCAAAACTGTACAACGACCTGCTGACGCTTATCGCCGACAACTGCCAGAAGCATAGCGACGTGCAGTTCTACGCCAGCCAGATGAACGTTAGCCCTCACTATCTGGCACAGATAACTAGACGCATGGCCTCCGTCTCACCCAAGCAGCTCATCGACGACTATCTGCTGAAAGAGCTTGTCGTGGCACTGAGGAGTACAGACCTCACCATTCAGGAGGTGGCCTACCGCTACGGCTTCACCTCGCAGTCGCATTTCACCAAGTTCTTCCGCAAACTGACAGGCGAGACACCCACTGAATACAAGAAAGCATTACATTAAACATTAGGCATTAAACATTAAACATTAGACATTATACATTAAACATTAAACATCTTCAATTTTCAATCTTCAATCTTCAACATTCATAGAAAAGCGATGGAACAAGACAGAATGCAGCTTAACCGCCAGCTGGCACAGATGCTGAAAGGCGGCGTGATTATGGACGTGACAACCCCCGAACAGGCGCGTATAGCCGAGCAGGCCGGAGCCTGCGCCGTGATGGCACTTGAGCGTATTCCAGCCGACATACGCGCGGCGGGCGGCGTGTCGCGCATGAGCGACCCGAAGATGATACGGGGCATACAAGAGGCTGTCAGCATCCCCGTGATGGCCAAGTGCCGCATTGGGCACTTCGCCGAGGCACAGATACTGCAGGCCATAGAGATTGACTACATCGACGAGAGCGAGGTGCTCTCGCCGGCCGACGACGTGTACCACATAGACAAGCGACAGTTCCAGGTGCCCTTCGTCTGCGGTGCCAAAGACCTGGGCGAGGCTCTGCGCCGTATCAGCGAGGGGGCCACCATGATACGCACCAAGGGCGAGTCCGGCACGGGCGACGTGGTGCAGGCCGTGCGCCACATGCGACTGATGCAGAGCGAGATCAGGAGGCTGCAGGGCATGAGCATCGACGAGCTGTACGAAGCGGCCAAACAGCTACGCGCCCCATACGAGCTGGTCAGGTACGTGCACGACGAGGGCCACTTGCCGGTTGTGAACTTCGCTGCCGGCGGCATTGCAACACCTGCCGACGCCGCGCTGATGATGCAACTTGGAGCCGAGGGGGTGTTCGTCGGAAGCGGTATCTTCAAGAGCGGCAATCCTGAGAAGCGTGCCCGCGCCATCGTACAGGCCACAACCAACTATCAGGATGCCCATCTGCTGGCTGCGCTCTCCGAGGACCTTGGCGAAGCCATGGTGGGCATAAACGAACAGGAAATACAGCTGCTGATGGCAGAGCGTGGAAAATGAGGATAGCAGTACTGGCCCTGCAAGGGGCCTTCATCGAACACGAGCGGATGCTCAGGCAACTCGGGGCAGAGGTCTTCGAGGTGCGACAGTTGCGCCACTGGCAGCAACCGAAGGACGGACTCGTCATACCCGGCGGCGAGAGTACCACGATGATGCGGCTGCTGCACGACCTGCGTCTGTTCGACCCTATCCGGCAGGCCATCCTCGGCGGTCTGCCCACCTTCGGCACCTGTGCCGGTCTGATCCTGCTTGACCGTCAGCACCTCGGCACTATGGACATCCTTGCCCGCCGCAATGCCTACGGACGTCAGCTGGGTAGTTTCCACACCGTCTCTGCCGTGCAAGGCATTGACTCTGCCATACCCATGACCTTCATACGCGCCCCATACATCGAGGAGGCCGGCCCCGCTGTGCAGGTACTGGCCGAGGTTGGCGGCCGCATTGTTGCCGCCCGCGAGGGCCGCCAACTTGTAACCGCCTTTCACCCTGAACTGGACGGCAATCCGGCCGTACACCGGCTGTTCCTGGACTCCGTATAACATTGAAGATTGAAAATTGAAAATTGAAAGTTTCTGCCTACTCTTCAGCATTACAAATTACAGATATTCGAAGCCGTCTGATTGCAAAGCCGCCACTCAAATGTGCTCTTAGTAGCTGAGACCAAAGGCCCATAGAGGGATGACATTGCCGTGGCCATACTCTATATCATCCTTAACCACATAGCCCTCCGCAGCCCCGGCCACCTGTCGCTGTCCTTTCTTGCGCCCGCCAATCTCAAAGGTGCGGCCATCAATGTCGAAGTCGGCCATGCGCGATGCCACCACATCGTAGCGAACGCGCATCTGGTTATAGAAGAATGTCTCGCGCAGGTTACCGGTGTTGGCGTTGACGCTGGCCAAGGCGTAAACAAGGTTTGTGTTGTCGAGATACACCTTCTCCACCTTCCCCAAACCGCGTATGCCGCCCGTGGCATCGCGCACCTGACTGATCATGCCTGCCTGTTCAATATACATCAGATAGTCGGCCACGTCGTTGCGACTTACCTTGACTGCTTCCGCAATGGTCTGCATCGAAGGCTTGAAGGGAACACTTTTCGCGATGATGGTCATCAGTTGCTTCAGCTTACGGCCCACAGAGGGGCTTAGGTCCAGAAACGACGGGATGTCGTTCTCCAATGTGTAGGCTATAACCTGCCCGAGCAGCAAGGAGTAGTCACGTCGCTGCCCGAAAGGGTAATAGCCACGGTGCAGATACTCGTCGAACAGCGGGTAGGGATGGCTGACGGGCAGCTCGGCTCGATGAGCCAGAATGTCGTCAAGGCTCAGCGCCGGTACATGGATATCCTTGTAGAGGGCCAGAAATTCGCGAAACGACAGCCCCTGCAGATGGTAGAGTGGTGCACGGCGGCTAAGGTCAGCCTGACCCTTGCTGATGTCAAGCACCGACGACCCCGTGAAAGCCACACGCAGGTCGGGCAGCTTGTCGTGAATGAGCTTCAGCTCCTGTGCCCACGTCTTGTACTTGTGCACCTCATCGACGAACAACACCCGTCCGCCTTGCCTCACATAGCGGGTGGCAAATTCTAAGAGCGTGATGTCGGAGAACACCATATCATCGGCCTGGACATAGAGGATATCTTGCTCCGGGTGGCGATCGGCATACTGGAGCAGCATCGTGGTCTTACCCACGCCACGCGGCCCTACCAGGCCGAACATGCGCTCTTCCCAGTCAATCTCGGCGTATTTGTAGCGCAGGAAATCGCCCTTGATTTCCTGCGTCATCGCCTTTTGCGTATCGTAAAGCTGTTCAAAGATAGTATCCATAACGGCTGCAAAGATACAAAAAAATGCACCTGACGGGTGCATAATATACCAAAAATTTGCACCTCTGAGGTGCAAATTTAATATTATGTAACATTAGAAGTATTTATTAAAACTTGGTTGTCAGACGCGGTCTCCGTATCTGAGCTATAATTTTGATATAGGTATGACGTCTATCTTATACCCATCTTTCTCTATGGTGCGCTCTTCGCAATAGGTCACAATGGAAAGGCGGCTGCAATTCAGTTCTTGGGCACACTCCATAAGACTGTCAACCTCGCGGTTTTCCGTCTTCTGGCTGCTCATGTCATAGCACACCTGAACCAAGCGTTCTATGTGGGTACCCTTACGCAGTACGAAGTCCACCTCCTTGTCATTGCGCGAATGGTAATAGAATATGGTTTTGTCTGTGTCGTACCCTCGGCGTACCAATTCGATGAACACTTGGTTCTCCAGCAGTCGCCCGAGATTGTCGCTCAACGAGAACGCCTTAGCAGCAACAAAGCCGTTGTCAACCACATAGACCTTTCGCGGAGCCTTCCTCATCAACTTCAGCTTATTGTTGTAGCGCGGCAGATAATAAAAGAGGTATGGCTCATGCAGGTAGTCCATGAACTTCTTGGTAGTGTTGACGCTGGCGAATCCCAACTCCTCGGTCAGTTGGTTTGAACTTATTGGATTGCAGAAATTTGATACCATGTACATTGCCAAGTCGTTCAGGTCTGTAGTGTTGCGCACATTGTGACGTTTAGCCACATCCTTCCAGACAATGGAGTCGAACAGGGTGTCCAGATAGCTGCGTGTCAGTTGCCGTGCAGCCACCACCTCTGGATAGCCTCCGTTTCTCAGATAGTCGTCCGTCAACACTGAGGCATCCATCTGCTGTTCTGGTGCCAATTGGTGCATGTCGTATTTGTTCCAATCGAAAAACTCTTCAAGACTGAACGGTAGCATCTCCACTTGCAGGTATTTGCCTGTCAGCACCGTAGCCATCTCGCTACTGAGCATTTTGGCATTGCTTCCAGTGATGACAAGGTTCTTTCCAAGCCGATATAGTTCGCTGACCCACAAGTCCCACCCGTCAAGGTTCTGTACCTCGTCAAGCAGGAGGTAATCGTATCCAGGATAGACGTCGTCCAGCACTCGCATGGTCAGACGGGCATCCCAATTGTCTAACAGTGGCTGACTATCAAAGTTCAGATAGGCAAAGTTCCTGTTTCGCAGCATGAGCAGGGCCTGAGTGGATTTGCCTACGCGGCGTGGGCCGGTGATTAGTTTGATGAGATGGCTGCACAGCAGCGTGTCTGCATCCTGACTGTTCCGGCGTGTCAGATAAGGACGCGACAACAGCAGGTCACGCTCCTTACGTTGGTTCAGAATAATGGTTTTCATCGTCAACAGTTTGCAATTCGCCGGTAAAGTTACGGTTTTTTCTTCAATTCACAATGCTTATTGCATAAAAAATGTTGTTTTTTGTGCAATACGGAGTTCTAATTGCACAAATTGCGGTAAAATTGACTTAGTAATGAAAGTGTTCCAAGATTCCTTAGAGCAAATCGCCCCTAAAACAGCACGAGTTTTCTGTATTTTTAGAGTTGAAAAATCCGTTGGTTGTGGAAATTTATTTCACAAATCAACGGATTGTTTCCCTGTGTGCGCCAACAATATTTCCGCTCCATTGCAACTGGGCCTCCATAGCATCGTAACTGTGCCTCCATTGGTGTGTGAAACGGCCTCCGTTGCATCGTAACGGGGCCCCAGTTGCGGTGTAAATGGGCCCCAGTTGCGGTGTGGCGGGGCCCCCGTTGCGCAGCAAAACGACCATTGTTTTGCCAACGGTTTGGCATACAGTGTTTTAGAGAACATGCCTCAGAATGGCGTTTTTTCCCCGCCATTTGTTTCTTGCCCGAAAATATTCGATTCTACAGGTGGATAGTTGTGTTAAAGTTTTCTAATTCAGGAGTTCAGGAGTTTAGGAGTTCTGACAATTTGGGCGATTTTCGACAAAAAAAAACACCGCCATGCTGGCCAAGGCCAGTGGCATGACGCTGCCTGTTATGCTCGAGGGCCGCACGCTGCAGACGGGCGGCTGGAACACGTTCTGCGTGCCCTTCGACCTGGCCACACCGACGGGATGGACGGTGAAGGAACTCACTGGCTCGTCGCTCGCCGACGGCACACTGACGCTGACCTTCGCCACGGCCAGCAGCATCGAGGCTGGAAAGCCCTATCTGGTGAAGGTGACGAGCGCGGTGGCGAACCCCACCTACAGCGGCGTGACCATTGCGGGAAGCACCATCACGACCGAGGCCACCTGCGCCGACTTCGTGCCCGTGATGAACCCGACCAACCTGACCGCTGGCGACAAGACCGTGCTCTTCGTCAGCAGCGGCAACAAACTGACCTATCCCACGGCTGACAGCAACATCAACGCCTTCCGCGCCTACTTCCATCTGAAGGGCGCTGCCGCAGCAGCCCGCGCCTTCAGCATGACCTTCGACGACGACGCGACATCTATAAATGAAGAATGAAGAATGAAGAATGAAGAATTTGCTACCGCACCTGTTTACGACCTACAGGGCCGCAGGGTTGAATCTTCAATCTTCAATTCTCAATCTTCAATTTTGAAGAAGGGTGTGTACATCGTGCGCTCGGCCGAAGGACGCTTGCAAGGCAAGAATGGTAAAAAGATTGTGGTAAAATAAAGTATGGGAGGACACAGCAATGATTAAGAAAGACTATAAGAAGCCCGCAATGAAGGTAGTGACGTTACAGCACCAGGCCCACATCCTGGCCGGTTCGCTCCAAGGCGTACAGGCCAATGGCCTTGATGACGACTTGGACTACGACAGCAACGGCGGCGACCAAGGCCTGGCCTGGTAAACTGCACCCGAAAGAGCCTGTAAACGAGTTTACGCTCTTTACTCGCTCAACGTGCTCTTTGACATACTGAGACAAACGGATAAAAGAATCGCGGAATCCTTTGTGGTTTCGCGGAAATTGCTTACCTTATGCAACGTCATTTAATTCATTGCACGATGTATAAGAGTAGATCCATTCCGACACTGAGCGGTAAAAACGCCGAGTATTTCCGCGAAATACAGGCAGAGATGCAGCACACTGAAAGCCAGGAAAAATGGCAGGCAGTGGGCGAGGGTGTGAAGGCTATGATGCAAAGGGCAGGCAAAGAGGCATGGGGTATCTGAGTGATAATTGCGATTTTGCACCTTTGACACAGCAACTTCACGATGCACTGACAGGATTTGACTGTCAGCGCGAGCCTGCCATACAGGTTTTTATCGTTCATAGAGTTTTTCAATCTGAATAAGAATCCATCTCGCTTCACTAATGTAAGCTGTCATGGCGTGAGCCCTCCTATATTCCTTTGACAAAACATAAAATCCGTAGAGACTTCCACTTGAAGCAACATAGCCCACGAAAAAAAGTACGCCAGCCGTGTCACAAATCCACACTTCCGTCGTTATATAGGTGTGATGAGCGACAAGAACCTGTTATACACATTCACGCAAGGGCGCGCGCGACTGCTGGCCATGGCACAGCGGCTGCTACGTTCCGACGGGGATGCTGAAGACGCCCTGCAGGAAGCGTTCTGCCGACTGTGGCAGCGCGGCACGGCGCTGAATACGCAGGCAGATGCCGACAAGATGGCCATGACGGTGGTGCACAATGTCAGCATTGACAATCTGCGCCATGCCAGGCGGCACCAACAGGCAACGCTCTCGGGACTGGAAGACCAGACCCATGCCACGGCAGACACCCAGATGCAAGAGCGGTTCAATGCCGTAAAGGAGCTGATAGACACCAACCTGACGCCCCTGCAGCAACGCATAGTCATGCAGCACGACATGGATGGCGACAGCTATCAGGACATCAGTCGTCGTGAGCAGATGACCGAGGCTGCTGTACGTCAACAGCTGTCAAGGGCAAGAAAGAAAATCAGGGAACTATATTATGCACAAATGGAGGACAAGCAATGACAGAAGAGAAAAGATACTGGCTGGCACTGGCCGAGCGATACTTCGACTGCACTGCCAGCGACGATGAGGAACAACGGCTGGCAACATTCGTGGCAGCAAGCGACGACCCTGACTTCAACGATGTTCGCGCGGTGATGGGATATGCCGCGACGGCGCGGAG